>ULVN01045713.1_pt1 | contig 42000 bp, 34 predicted proteins | sample 1959491 | NCBI WGS metagenome assembly ULVN01 (sample SAMEA4835787, study PRJEB28245) | human gut metagenome | biome: gut microbiome; material: fecal sample | place: Denmark | collected 2008 | reverse complement strand
TCGAACTCCCGCACCGGTCACCCGGTCTAACGATTTAGCAAGGTGCCCCAATACCACAAACGGGAAAACGACTCTAAAAAACAAGTCCCGCAATAATCGGCAATTCCACTGATAACATCGGAAAAATTCACTATTCGTGTTGTTATTATTTTATCATCATAAATCATTTCAATCAATCCTTTTTAAGAGGAGTCAATAGTAGTTTTGTAACAAATTGGCGAACAGATTTATCAGGCCCACCAGATACAAACTGCCTGTGGGTATCAAGATCATTTATACGTAGGCTGGTATGAGAAAGAATGCCAAAATATTTCACATCATTCTGGAATGCCATGAAAAGAAGAACCACCACCATATGCTGGGGTGCTTCTTTTTCGTATCTACAGTTTTCGGTTATTTGTAAACAGGTTTTCCAAATCCAAGGTCAGGAATTTTATATACCATAAAAAGCCGGGAAAAGGTCCCGGCTTTTTATCCCTTATTTTTGTTTCGTCTCATCTGATGAAATATGCTCAAGCTTATCTGGATTTTCAAGATATCTTTTTAGCATGGTTTCTCTCTCCGCAGAAAGATTCTCAGGAAGCCAAATCTGATTGAGAGCAAACTCCTTGGGAAAATGTAGTACCACTCCAAAGATCATATTTTCGCTATTCAATTTTTGCTCCACATAATGGGAAAAGGCATACTTTTTAGCTGCTTCCTCATCAGCGAACTCTTTGGCAACAAGATTATCAAAAAGTGCCATCCCCATCACGACCTCTTTTGGGTTATCCGTTATCAGGCAACCATTATTCCCGGCAACTGCCATAATTCTTTTTTTCGGCCGGGTTATTTCCTGTAATTGTTCTTTTTCATTGGCCATGATTTTTTCCTCCTAACATAAACAAGGTGATAAGTAGTGAACTTCGATTTGGAAGATGACCAGGTCGCCAATTTCAACCGTGTTCATATAACTTCCTCATCTGGGTATATTATGCCTTAAATGGCTTGACTAGCCCAATCTGCTTCAGACATAAAGCCATAGCTCCTTTCAAAAATTTATAATTATCTATCAGAGTCAACCTCTTCGGGCAACGTGAGGTGCTGAAAATATGGACCGGCAATGCCGAGAGTGCAAGCTATTGGGCACGTATCCTGGACTCTCTTAAGTTCAGAGGAGTGGAGGATGTGCTCCTCTTAGCCGTAGACGGGCTTAAAGGTCTTTCACAGGCCATCCAGACCGTCTACCCGAACTCCCTCATCCAGCGCTGCATAGTGCACCAGCTCCGGAACTGCTTCAAACTGGTACCATTCAAGGACAGGCATGCCGTGGCAAGGAACATGAAGCCGATTTACCAAGCCTCAATCCGTGAAGGAGCAGAGCTGGCTTTGGATACTTCTCAAGGGCAGTGAGGAAAACGCTACCCATGAGTCATCCGCCTCTGGAGGGATAGCTGGTCCGAACTGTCAACCTACTACGACCTATTGCAGGAGCTCAAGAATCTGATTTACACCGCAAACGCCATTGAGGCTTACAATCAAGATTTCCAGAAGTATTCTAAGGCCAAGTGCCTCTTTTCGGGTAAGGTGGCCCCGAGAAAAGCTCTGTACCGGGCCACGAAGAATATCACAAAGAAGTTCAGAATTAGAACATGATACTCAATCAGCTGATGGTCTACTACCCGGACCGTGTCCTGCTGGGGACCTGAAGTCCATTTGATTAGAATATTCTTAACTTGCCAGAGAAAATTTACACAAAGAACATGACTGACCTACATAAAAAAGCGGCCCGACTGTCAGGCGAGCCGCAAATTCATTATTTCCCCTTGTCTTATTGACGGAGTACAAACCACTATGTGGCGGAAATAGATATGCTCTCTTCTTTCTGCAGGTATCTTTCAACCTCATCCATTTTCAGGCACAACATTCTGGCCCTTCCTGGAATCTTAGAAGGAGGACGCTTAAGATTTGATCCTGCATCGCACTTTGACAGTCCAATGCTTTTTAATTTGGAAACTACTGTAGTTGAGCTCACATTCAAGTGGTCATCAACTTTCTCAAGCTCATTGGTTACACAGCGATAAGCCTCTGATTCTTGCAACATCAACAACCTCTTTCCTGTACCAACCTCCTGACAGTAATACCCGATGTACTCCTCCGTATAATTAACGTATTCATCAATGCTACAGGCGAAGCGGCATTTCTTTCTTGCCTCCATGTCCAAAAGTGTCCTGAGGAAACGAGTGATTGGATTCCTGTTGCGTGAGGATTTCTCATTTTCTTTAGCCAGTTGTGCAAAGATTTCCTTGTTTTCGGATTCCCAAGCCTTGGCATTTTCTTCAGTCCATATGCCTTTTTCCTTCAGAAATTGAGCCAAAACATGAGAAGAAAAATACAAATCTGCCGCTGTATCAACCATTCTGTTCCCGTTTAATCTTTTTCTATATTCTTCTCTAACATTATCGAAGTCTTGCTTGATATAACCAACGATTTCTTTATAATGCTGCTCAATAAATTGAATTACTGAAGCATAAAAGACCATGAAGATTTCAGGATTCGTCTGATATTCAGACAAATAGTTCCAGTTAATTTCACGAAACGGGACCTTAATATAGCGCAGACTAGCTGATTCCATTTCACTTGTAGGTTCCTCTTCTGCGGTAAAGACACATCCGCCTCGGACAGTCGTTTCGAAAATTTCCTTGCTATTTTTGTATTTGGCCCCGAAGGTAGCATCTGAGTATGCCCGCACCAACTTCCACAACTTTTCCTTGTTTTCCGTGACTTTTGATCGCTTTCCTTCCTGCAAGAAATCGTCTAAAACTAAAACGTTGTCCCTTGCATTTTCAACACTAATACGTAATGAGGCAGAAGTATCACGGAAACTATGGATTTTTGTAGGCTGAAATGGTGCAAAAATTTCACGAGCTAATGACGTTTTTCCCGATCCTGTTTGTCCTACCATCATTAGGGAGTGTCGGTTAGGAAATCCTGCATCTGCAAATGGCGCAGAAAGGAAAGACTCAATCTGGTAGCAAATGAGTGTCCGAATTACTGACCTATCTGCAACATTTGCAATCTTCATAGCTTCTTTTATCATCCCAATGTCGGTTGCAGGGCAAAGTGATGGAAGTTTGATTTTAGCTCTGCAATCGGGGCGGCCCCCATGGAGGTAAATACGGCGCCCTTCAATTAGAGGACTCCAGCCGGAGAAGGAATATACAGTTGAAGACGGTATAGGAGCAATCCTACGATAAAGCGTTGAAACAATTTGTTTGAAAAGCCCTTTGGCATTCCTTACCAAATCCATATAAACCATACAATCGGGATATCCCTGCTCTATATGCGTCTGCAAGTTCATTGTCTCTTTTAAGGGTAAGGATAACTCATAGCATTTAACAGTATTTTCATCATTATATCCAAATTGAAACGTAGTCTCTATTTCCTGCTCTTCATTGGCATTGATAACGTTCGTTTTGGAGATTGAAAAGATTGTGAAATTGGAGATGCGGACTGCACGATTTTTTCTTAATTTATAGTAGCCAACTCCAGGCAGCCCATAAATAGTTTTGGTGATTTCCTCCACTCCTCCTCTTGATAATAAATTCTTAAGTTCAATATCATCCTCTACCGAAATTTCAGACTCAGCCTGATTATTGATAGTAAGTGTTTTCATGATGTCTGGCCCAAAACGCCCACCCTTACCAGTCATAGAAACCGCTCTTCCCTCCTCAGAAGAATCATGTTCACTTTTCCGGGTAAAACCTCCATCACGGATAGTCTTGACATCGCTACACTTTGAGCCATCGTCAATAGAGGAATCATGTTCATTTTCCTGGGAAAAACCTCCATCACGGATAACCTTGGTATCGCTACGTCTCGAACCATTGACAATTGAATCGGTAATTTCAGCATTCTTCTCGGTTAATCCGTTCATATCTAGACTCCTTCCTGTATCAGACATGGAGATAACTATTCCCTCCCCAGAGTAATCATGTTCACTTTCCTGAGTAGAAGCTCCATCACGAATAACCTTGACATCGCTACTCCCTGAGCCATTGATAAAATTTGGTGTACAGAACCCATCAGATTTTCTAGATGGTAGTGTAATAAGATTCCCGGTAGATAGGCTTTCCTTCACGACCTCACCATCACTCACTGCATTGTCTTTCATAATGCTTTCTCCTTTCTGTAGTGGAAACAACAAATATATCTTTTATTTCATTATATGTACCAACCCATCCTATAGCATGCCTAGATTGCCCTTAAAGCCATATGCCTAAACTCTAAAAAATAATTTGGTCAGGCATTCTTCCTGAATCATTTTTTTATGGCGCTTTTCTCATACGCACGAGCTATGCAGATAAAATAGAATCTGTCTTCACTGTCCACCCTGTCCGCCTTGTCCACATAAAAAAAGGCCTTTTTAATAGGCCTGACTCCTTTTTTATTACGCCGGACAAGGTGGACAGCACGGGACTTAAAGAGAACCTGTTCATTATAAGCCAGGTACAATGAACCCCAGAAAAATCACTCCAGCTTTGACAAGAACTGTTATCTTTTACAACTAACACAACATTACTGTAATGGGAAATAGAGTTAATCCGATCTTACCTTTAGGCCGGTTTCCCAAAGAATACTCGTTCGAGAATTTTTTTATGGAGGAAAATAGAAATGGTAAAAAGACGTAACACGAAGGAACTTATGACTGACATTCACATCCGTCTGACAAAGGAGGAAAAGGAAAAAATCAAGAGGCTTCAAGAAGAGACTCCATATCCCAATATTTCAAGTTTCACAAAGTCAAAGCTTTTGCAAGATAATATCATCGTGAACAGCAGTTTTCCTGATATAGCTGAAGCGTCTTATAAGATCTATTGTCTGTTAGAAAGTAGCGATTTCCCAGCAAAACAGGAAGTTATGGGATGTCTTACAAGATTATTAATCAAATCAGCTGAAAAAAAACTGCATATTTGAAGGAGAAAATAAATGTCAATTCTTAAAGCCATTACCGGAACCCCTAAATCCTTTGAACAAATTGATTCTTATCTGCGCAATCCTGCCAAGACATCTGCTGAAGGGATTTTTGCAATTGGTGCTAATCCACAATTTGCTGTAAAAGAGATGAAAGCCGTTCAGAAATATTACCCACGAACTCCTTCTCATCCTTACAAACACTATATCTTCAGCTTTGATAAGACCGATACTCCAGATTCAAGACTTACACTTCCATTCATGCGAGAGGTTACACGGGAAATTGCACACAAAATAGTGCCGCCCAATTATCAAGGACTTTGTGCTATTCATTACAAAGGGCCTGATAGTCTCCATCCTCATGTACATATCATTTTTAATAGAGTAAGTGTTTCCGGAGATCTTTACAGACAGTCCGTAAGCATGTTCTCAATCCGAAAGGGTGTCGATGATGTCTTACAGAAATATGAACTCCCTCCTTTGAAAAAGAGGGAGACAAAGCAGAACCGTTCTGTGCAAGCAGCCACGGACGATTCTTCACTTAAAAAATAATATCCACAAATGCGTATCTTGATATATACAGAAATATGGATATAGTTATAGATAATGCGTATACCTTTGAATGTTTCAGAGTTCCAGTGGAAGTTTTCAATATCCGGCTTCCCTAGAATTCATGTACCTATTTAAAACTGCTCATAGTGGAAAGGGAAGGCACGGAACATGAGTGGAGTGCCCCTTTCCACTATATTTTCATTTTCATAAGCTTTATACCGCAATAACGCACATCGTGTTTTATTCTAGCGCTGGCAGATCTTTTATTTATTTTATCCTTTTCCGGAAGGATCTCCTCCCGTGCCTCGAAGTAAGGACAAAGGTACCCGACAAGAATAAAAAGAACAGTAAAAAAGCGAAACATAAATCTTTTAACCACATGTCAGCTCCCTGTAGAAAATAAGTATAATGTTTTATATTATGTATAATTCTTATGTATAATTGTACTCTAACTCATGGCAGGTTTAAACAGATATCTCGTGGGCAGAAAAGCTGCCCGTCAAAGAGAAGGGGCCGACCATGTCTCCCTCTATGATTTAGAAGCCCATGTCTCACAAGACTTAGAGAAATTGCGCACTTTTTTACGGAGAAAATGTAAGCTCTGATTGACTGGTTATCCTCTCAAAAAACAACAAAAATATACAGAATCAATGAGGGGCAGATTTATGAAAAAACCTGAAGATGTTAACGCAACTTCTAAAGTTTCATTAACATCTTCAGGTTTTTCACATTTTTTACAACCAACTATCATTCCATACATTTATTGAATATGGTTTTAACATAATCAGGTGTTCGAGGCACTGATATATCTCCACCATAACCATCTTAACACCATGCACCGCCATCATTGAAAAAGTCATAGTCATAATACTACTGACATTTCCATTTCAGCAATCTTAGACATTTTCAGAAAACGCATTCTCATAATCCTGTAGAAATTCCGTAAAATTGAAAAACATTGCTATGGTAAGATCATCACACGACATCGGCATCGTATTATTAAGAATACCTGCTGCAAATTCATTTGGTTTACAAATAATCACAAAATCATTATGGTTTTTCATATCCTTGACAATTGGAGATACAATCCATACCTGAGAAGTCCCATCTTTATTTTTCGAAGTTACTACAGTTGGAACCGAAGTTCCACCATATCTATTTCCAAGATCAGATTCCCAGACAGCCATCTTAAAGAAATTAGTTTTAGATCCTCCTTGATATGTACTATTAAGCATCGTACACAATGCCGGCAAATATTCTACTGTACCGTTATCAGACTGGACGGCTTGTCTTGACCCATTAATCTTATAACTATCCGCTTGAATATCTTTTGTCACGTCAGCAAGAACAGCGCCTTTTTCCTTAAATATCGGGAATTTTCCATCTTTATCTGGTACCAGTCTATAAATGACCAGATCTCTTTTAGAATCCCTGCCGACGGAATATACCCATTTCCCCGATTGCGGATCTTTATGAATGAGCTCCGTCAACGCATAGGGCCATTCTGCCTCGGCTTCAGCTCTAATTCTTGTCTTCTTTTTCTCTACTGATCTAATCGCATCATCAACGTCTTTTTTATTCTTATCGTCAATTACATACTTGGTTTTTGCTGCTTTTTCTAGTCTCTTTTTATCCTTTTCATTAGTAACAGCTTTATCGATAGCATTATCAGCAGTTTGCTTGAGAGTAGCACTAGCCACATGAGTACCATCATCCCTAATAAATCCATGGTCATTATAAAAGTCCCACATTGAAATAGTAGGTTTCTCATAGTCCATATTTGATAATGATACTTTTGTCGGTTTTCCACCAGATCCGCTATTATCACTATCGCATCCAGCTGCAGAAAATACCATCAATCCACACATAGCCGCAATCACGGCTGCCTTTACGAGCTTTACCATTTTTACCTCCCCAAGAAAATTACTTCATCTTGACTTAGATAAATTACCCAAAATAGTCATTGTAAGTTAAATAAATATATTTCCCTCCTCATATTTCCCTCCTCTCACTGCTTTGATAGATACCGTAAATCCGTCTAGTTGCCATTACTTGCTAAATCCTAGACGCAACACAAAGCATATTGCAAATATGGCCAAAAAAGCATTGAAATAAAGCCATAATTCGCTCGCTCCTTGGCCTAATATAAGGCCATGTCCATATATTTTGAAATTGATATAGGCTGTGCCAGCCCATGCGTGGGGCATTGTGTCAGCAAGCAGATGGCAGGGAAAAGACAACCCAATCGCGGTAAATACATAAATGCATATACCCTGTACCACACCGCTCTGAATCAATTTTAAAATCACACATACTAATGCAAAAAAGGCGAGAATGTATAGTATAAACATCGGATTCAGAACTGAATGTGAAAAAAAGCTGCGATGAGTAAAATAAGGGGAAAAATGAAATACAGCCCAAGCATTTGGCATCGATAAATCCCAGTCAGGAGAAGAATATAACCGATATAAAATTACATTCAATTTTGGAATCTCAGCTATAGGATATAAAGCGAGATCAACAAGGTTTATAAACATGGCTGTTAAATAGTCTATTATCGATCCAATTACCGGAATAACAGGATCAACATGGATATTCCCATCAAATAACCTATGATGCGCAATCAGGTTAATACCACTGGGAAGCCAGCTTAGAGAAATAAATTTCAGAAAAGCATCTATTAAACTTCCTACTATTCCTAATACGAAGAAAGCTATTATTGACCATTTAAGCAAAGTACCAGCAGAGTTTGAAGACATATATATCCATCCTTTTCTCAATTAACGCTAACACTAACAGTACAACTCATGTTTTTGCACAGTCTAGCTACGCCCTTCGTTTACTCAGATTGAATTCCATCAATCTGCCCTAGTACACCGCGATTCTCAGCATCTTCAAGAAAAGGAATCGTTTCAGACATAAAAAGATGTGCTAAATCGACATTTTTCTGTTCATACAGATAGCCTTGATAATGGGACGGATGTGGCCCATTTCCTGTATAAAGCCCAGCATCAACAACCTTATTCCCATCATATTTCCAAAGCATGTAAATTGGAAGTATGTGAAAATCCTGCTGCTCATCATCCCAATAACCAGCATCTTTATCTTGATCATGATTATCATTAGGTACTAGGAACCGTACTATAGCAGGACCTGTTTGATGATTTTTAACTTGTTTTCTAAATTCCAGCATACTTTTGGTATTTCCAATTAATGCTACTCGTTTGTTCTGTAGATCTATAATGAATACATAACCTTTCCATAAAGCCATAAATCCTTTATCACTATGACCGTAGGATGTTGCTAATACCTGAAGATCGTTAGGAGCTCCAAATTCTATCATTACGTTTTTCGCCCCAATTATCTTCTCATCCTTTACACTTGGAGTTTGTATAGCCTTTTTGTCTTTTTTTGCCTTTGCCGCTGATGCTGCAGAACTGCTGGACGAAGCTGCAGGAACAGGTTTTACCTGCTGGGGTTTTGAGTTTGAATCATTTGCGGGCCACAAAGACACAAGGAGAAACAAGCCAAGAACAATTACACTAAACATTTTATTCTTTGATTGGTTTTTGGCCAGAAGTCCTCGTACCTTTGACTCCGCTTTGGAAAGCCGATCCGGGCTTGACTGCTGCTGATCAGGCTGATTTGTTTCAGTCTGCTGCTGAGCGTTTGGATCGGGCTGATTAGCACCATTCTGCACAAGACCCCAATCAAACTTCATCCCACACTTAGGGCAGACGTTATCTGTTTCAGAAACAGGTGCGCCACACTTTGGACATACATATTTCATTTTTTACCAACCTTTCTTGATAAATAGTGATACTAAAAAATGAATTACCTGCCAAACAGACCTGCTGCTTGAAGTCGTTCTTTTCCCGCACCAGTCACTCCTTTCGAATAAGATTTTTGCAGCTTAAGGAGCTGTATTTCGTATTCCCTGGCATTAAAAAAATAAATCCTCCAAAATAGGGGGATTTAAATACTACATTCCCTCATCTTCATCGTTTCGAATCAGAAATTGCAGTTCATTATTGTCAAATGTGACAAATACAGATAACTTTACGTGCAGTGCCTTCGATATAAGCATAAGCATGTTCAGAGAAATATTGTGGTTGTAGTTTCCTGATTCAATGCGTGCAATAACCGAACGTGTCATATGAATTTTTGTAGCTAATTCTTCCTGAGAAAAGCAATTCAGTCTTCTATAATAAGCAATTTTTGCCCCTATAAGTTCGTAAATCGTAAGTTTGGGCTTCAATACGATTCCCTCTTTCTATATTTTATCTCAATTATATAAACCGAAATCATTTACTTCAACGTTCTAAATAATATACTTAAATATCTAAAAGAATAATATTTGTGTACAGTATTGAAATATAAAAGAGGGGGGACAGATTTAACTGTCCCCTCTTTGTTCCCAATTTTGAGAATTCATATATTTTGGGCTATGCTGAAACAGGTGGATAATTCTTTCCCTTCCTTACCTTTGGCGGGATATACCACTTCAGAAATTCATCTCTCGTAAGGATGTAGATCCTTGGATTTTTAGAGATTTCCTTTGTTTCTTCCATGATCCAGATAGGAGGGTACCCATCAAAAACGCAGTCGGTATAGTATCCGGTAATCAGGTCTCCCGGCACTGAGAGCCTATGCGGTTTATCCCAGTTTCCGGTTTTGTTCAGGGAAAGAAGCTCCCTGTTCAAATTACTTTTCACGATACCGGCACTGCCAAAGGATGCCCTTGTAATGAAAAGACAGATAGCTGAAAATAAAAAGCCCTTGTACTTGTCATCCTTCTTTGCCAGTTTCTTTACTACAGGTGAAATCATGATATACTGCTCTTCCATGTTAAATACCCCTTTCTGCTAACAGCCACTACCTCTCATAAGGCGGTTATGGCAAAACCTTCAATTCAAATACTGCCAGCTCTCAAAGAAGCCTTTCCCGATACATTCAGGCGTATGGATTTCTTTCAAGCCGAACAGGAAACTTCATGGATGTAAATCCTGTCTTCCGAATCCCAATCATCCTGCATAGAATTAACCTCCTTGATCAGTTTGTCCATAGATGCGTCAGGATCCCCCAGAAGCTCCTGGAGAACCCTTTCAAGGTCCCTGGCATTCCATTCGCTAAGTCCTTCCTCAAAATACTCCTGGAACTCCTCATGGTAGGAATCCTCCCAATAGGCATCGACAACATAATCAGTATCAAAATACTCGTGGCTGCTGTCATTGGTATCATAAAGCTCACACCCGGGCTCCACTGCCAGATAGTAATAGCTGCAGTCAGGAGCCGTTTTAGACAGGATCGTATCCCAGAATTCATTCATGGGACACCAGGCAGTCTCCGTTTCCAGATAAAGGACCGTCCTGTTATTTACCTTCTTCAGGTCAATATAATCGACTGTCCCCCTGCACCTTACATCCCTCCAGTCAATGCCGGCTCCATTGGCAACATTTCCAAGCCAGGCATTGCCGAAATCCGAAGCAAGCGTTCCCCTGCTGGTCCATTTCAGAATCTTCCGATAAAGTGACCGTACTTCCTTCTCAGGTCCTACGAAGTAGTAAGACGTTTCACACCAGTTAGGCATAATTTCTTTCCTCCATTCAATGCAATAAAAAACGCCGTGCTACTAAGCACGGCAAAACCGTAAAAAGATCAGTCTGCTTCAATCTTCATCCTGCTGAATTCATCACCTCTCTTACTTTTTCAGAAGATAGAACTCTATGTTCCCCATTACGCATGCATTACGCATGGAATCGATAATGGTTATATATCTCCACAGAGATATTAAGTAAATGAAATTTTGAACTATTACAGCAGAATCAGCCCATGAGCTCCTCCGGACTCCGTTTTTCCACAGTTATTTTCAAAAGCCCAAAATATAATAAAATCTCCCAAAATCTCATCAAAATCAATCCAGGCCAAGATATCACATTCAAATCCGTCCCTTTAAAACGGCTGGTCTAAAACGGTCAAACGAGATCCATTACCCATTAAATCTTACTAACATAATTATAATGAATCCAACCGATTCAAATTAGTTAGAGGAAGGTGGAAAAATTGATAAATAATGAAAATAATGTCAAAAATGATAAAAATAATAACATCATATTGATGGGATCGCCGAACAGTCAGGGAGAACCCACAATAGCATATATTGCAAAGATACAGGTGCATGTTTCAGAAGCGGCCGCCCTTATAGGCTGCAGTAGCCAAAAGTTATACATGGCAATAAAAAACAAAGAACTGCATGCTCATAAAGATGGCAAAGCCTGGAAGATTGTTGTAACGGATCTTTACGAATATATCACTACCGTTGCGCACCCATCCGAGTGATTAAAATAAGGAGGATATCATGGAAAGGGTTTATGAAAATCTGGATCTGATTTCTGTAGCAGAAGCAGCAGAACGGCTTCATGTAGGAAGAGGTACTATTTACATGCTGCTGAAGGACGAGAAGAACGGGCTCAAAGGGTTCAGAATCAACAGGACATGGAAGATCCCCAGCGCCAGCGTTGAGGAGTTTATTTTGCGAAGAAGTTCTCTTGTCCAGGAGCATAGTAAACATGTAGTCATGTAAGAATCAAATTTTCCAGTTAGATATTATAACAGCGATGAAATCATCCGTCCGGCTTTAAAGCCGGACGGATTTTGTTTCCACTGAAAGGAGGCAAGTAAGGTTTTGCTGGATTAAAAGCAGTCAATTCATTGATCATCAGTTGTCACCAAGAAAAGGAGAAATATCATGAAACAGGGAAGAACATTAGAAGAACTTGGAAAGGAATTACTGCGTCAGAGAGATGCAAGGAAGGATTTCATTACAAATACCTCCCAGCTTGCAATGCATTCGGGAAGCCAGTTTTCCACGCTTTCCATTCCCATCAATGGGAAAGCAGAAGAATATGAAGTCGGATATATCGCCCAGAGGCAGATTGCCTCCAGGCTTCAGATCCCCTTCGCCTACTATGAAAGAATGAGAAAAGAAATTCCTGAACTGCTGGACAGGAATGTGAATGACTGGTTCAAACACTTCCCGGAGCAGAGAATGATCAGAATCCTTGATGGAAATGTAAGGGCCTTCCTTTCCAACAGATACAGAAGACTGGACAACCTTGAGCTGTGCGCAGCTGTTATACCTGTAATCAGGGAAATGCCCGGAGCAGTTATCGAAAGCTGTGAGGTAACGGATTCCAACCTTTATCTGAAGGTGGTTAACAGGAAGCTTAAAGCCGAGGTAGACGTAGGCGATGTTGTCGAAGCAGGATTCGTCATTTCCAACAGTGAGGTCGGCCTGGGAAGTCTCAAGGTAGAACCCCTCATCTATCGTCTGGTATGCAGGAACGGCCTGATCTGCAAAGACCATGCGCAGAAGCGCTACCATGTAGGCAGACAGGTGGAAGGCGGTGACGATGCCTATGAACTGTATTCCGATGAAACACTGAAGCAGGACGACAAAGCCTTCTTCATGAAAGTACAGGACACGGTACGGTGCGCCGTTGATGAAGCCAAATTCAACCTGATTGTAAGCAGGATGAGGGATGCCAAGAAAATCCCATTGGAGCACGATCCCGTCAAGTCCGTTGAAGTCCTTGCTGACAGATTCTCCCTTACCCAGAATGAAAGAGGAGACGTTCTCCGGCAGTTATTCATGGGTGGAGATCTTACAAGATACGGCCTGTTAAATGCTGTTACGGCAGCAAGCAAGCTGGCTGATTATGACAGGGCAACCGAACTGGAAAGGATTGGTGGTGAAATTCTTGCCCTTCCCGTGCAGGATAGAAGCAAAACCGTTATCCGGATTCCTACGGAAAAGGAAAAACGGATTCATGACCTTGCCCTGGAAACAGCCCACCATTATACCAGGGCATGACAAGAGCGATTTAGGTAATGGAAACAAAAGCCCTTGGCCTTATTCGGCCAGGGCTTTTTCCATTTTATAAGGAGGATGATCCACTATGGAAAATGAAGATATGCATGTATTGGCAGACAGGGAAATCCTGTCTAAATTGATTGCTCCGCAGAGCGCTGAACTGCTTCTTCGGGAATACAAGAGCTTATACAACATCGTTACGGGTACGACGGATTGGGAGCTTGAGCATCTTCCCGGCATCGGCAAAGCAAGGGTGAAAAAGATTTCCGCTCTGAGGAATATGTACAATCGTGTCCTTATGGAGCAGAGTGAATCCACCACGCAGATTAATAGTGCCAGGGATGTAGAAGATGCCTTCAGTTTCCTGAAGGACAGAAAGCAGGAAGAAGTATGGATCCTCCTGCTTGACACCAAGAATAATATCGTGGACCGGAAACGTATTTCTATAGGAACTGTCCGTGCATGTAGTGCAGGGACAAGGGAAATATTCTCTCCTGCCGTAAAAGGGATGGCGACCTCCATCATCATGGTCCATAACCATCCGTCAGGTGATCCCTCTCCCAGCAGGGAAGATATGGACATTACCCAAAATCTGATCAGTGCAGGAAGGATTCTGGATATCCCTCTCCTGGATCATGTCATCATCGGTAAAAACGGTTCCTACAGTTTCTTCTCCGCAAATGGGGATTTGTGGGACAAGGTAAAAATGACTGCATAAGGAGGGATCCAAATGAAAGAAGCATTCATACAGACTGCCATACTGCTTCTGGAAGCCTATAACAGGGAATCCAAGGAAGAGCAGAAGGCAGAGAAAGAAAGTCATCAGAGAAAGGAGAAAAACAGCCATGCCAGCGACTGAATTCATCTGCCCGGATGGACAGACCATTGCCATTGAAAAATGCCTGAATCATTGCCCCAAAGGCCATCGTTGTATGTTCCTGCCTACATTAAGGGCTATTGCCAAATCCACCAGGAGGGACATTGATGAGCCTACTGTTACCGAGTTAATCAGCGGTACAAGGGAAACCTACCTCAAGAGGACTACCAGCTATGCCATTGATCCCCAGAAGGCTTTATATGCCCTTCAGGGACAGGCTATCCACAAGCTGAATGAAATCAATACGTCGGGTGAAATCCTGAGTGAGATCAGATTGAAAGACAGCCTTACCAGCGGCCAGTTTGACCTGTATGGAAAGATTCTGGACGAAAATGACGGAGTCCTTGGCGATCTGAAAGTCACCAGTTCCTATAAGCTCATGAAGGCACTGGGAATCTACAAGGTGAAAGTCCCCACAGGGGAATACTACAAAAGCGGGCTCAAAAAAGGCCAGCCCAAGTACAGGAATGAACTCAGGCATGATGGAGTCCGCTACCTTTTTGACTGGGCCGTTCAGCTCAACTATTACAGGGTCCTTCTGGAGCATTCCGGATTCAAGGTGAACCGGATGTATATCCAGGCCGTATGCCGGGACAACAACCTCCGGATGGCTGCTGAGAGAGGTATCACGCAGTCCGTCTACCTTATCCCAATCAACAAAATCAGCGACAGATGGATTAATCGGTACTTCTCCCATAAAGCTCATGCCTTGAAAGAAGCATTGAGAAAGAAAGAAATGCCGACAGTCTGCTCCATCAGGGAGCGCTGGGAAAACAGGAAATGCATTGATTATTGTGAAGGCAGGAACCATTGTCCCTATGCCCAAAAACTCATGGCAGAGTTAAACGCAAAGGGAGCATGATTTCTAAAGGTTAATTCTTTGCATCCGTGTCCGCCCTGTCCTGCCTGTCCACCTAAAAAAGTGCATATTTATCGCGATGTTTCTACATTATCAGTTTGGCGGACAGTACGGACAACAGGGACAGGCCTTTCCCTGCTTCGAATTATCACCACACATTCGCAGAATTTAGAATTATAAAATGGAGGATTATTATGGCCAACGATATTGCAGTCAAATTTCTTGAAGTCATGAAAGAATGTAAGTATATAGAAAAAAGCGGAACTAATTCCTACCACGGTTACAAATACGCCACAAGTGCCGATGTCCTTTCCAAAGTAAACTCCGCACTTGTCAAACATGGACTCATCTCCATTGCAGTTCCAAAGTTATTAGGCTTAACTGACGTTGCAACAAGCAGAGGTAATGTAGAGAAACTGGCAAGTGTCCAGATTGACATCACTTTGATTGATGCGGAAACCGGAGAAACACTTTCCATTAGCGGAATCGGCTCAGGACAGGACAGCGGGGATAAAGCCGTAATGAAAGCGGAAACCGCAGCCATCAAATATGCCTACCTTTTAAGCCTTGCCATCAGCACCGGCGATGATCCTGAAGCAGATAGTCGAACTGATGAAAACACTTCCATGGAAGGAAGCAGAAATGCCGGAAGCCGGAATCCATTCCCCATGGATTTCCCAAGTCAGAAGAATACCGGGTTCCCCAGGGCAAATCCATCCCCGAAGACAGCGGTCTGTGTATCCTGTGGAGCTCCTATTTCTGAAAAGGTAAGGAATTACTCCATGCGTCAGTTTGGCAAGCCCCTCTGCATGAATTGCCAAAAAAATCATCAGAGTGCTTAATTTATAAATAAAGCGGATTTCTCATTGCTGGAGATCCGCTTTATTTTTTGCTGCTACTGTTTTATTTTAATCAAATCAACCTTCATGAAACTGCTAATGATCCGCAAAAGAAATATTGATTCTTCTGAATACATTGAGTAGCAATATGCAGGTTTAGGCAGGTATCCTACTCCGCTTTTTTCCATTACCTCTAAGAAATCGTTCAAATTGCGTGGATTATTTGCTCCGCTTGCCCCGGCATAGTTATGAAAAACTTCTTGTATAAAATCTTTTTCGGTGGGTATTTCAGCACCAGAACTATTTTGGCAACTTTCCAGAGCCTGTTGGCGTTTTTTTGATATATACCATTCGATTGCGCCACTTTTTCTTTTATTTCCGTTTTCCTTTACATTTGCCATCACAATAAAAAACATGAGTTTGAACTTATCATAATGAGAAATGTCCTCCTCAAGTCCCATTTGCGTAAAAACGAACCTGAAGTCCTCGGCATTATCCCTAATGTCTTCTGGAGATGGAATCGTTAGACTGTTATAAGATTTAAAGCTGCTGTCCAAATTCCCTGCAAGAGTGATATATAGTTCAATAGCTGATAAGGGCCGCAAATTATAAAAAGCTTCCTCCATATCCACATTTGGTTCTAATTCTTCTGCTTCCTGACAATAGCCAAGGTAAGACAGGATGGGATTTGCTAACATAAGTCTGCAATACTCATCATAAGAGAGAAACCTCTTTTCTGCATCAGCGGGTATATTTGTACCATAAAAGATTTCCGGATAGAGCCTATACGCCAGTGTAGCACCAATATATTTCAAATACTGGTACTGGAATATTTCCTTATATTTTTCCCTCTCCCTGTCTGTCACATTCGTGTCACTCCTAGGTTCCCGATGATTCTTTATTGATTCTTCGACCTTTTCTTTTAATGTCTTACCATCTAAAACTTTTTCCTTCACAAAAGTGTGAGCACCTTCAAAAAAGTCGCTGATAAAAGCTTTCTTGCTCTTCCGATAGGTTTCTCTATTTAATGAGAATCGGGCGATTAAACCATCAAATGCATTTTGAGTGGAATATGACAGTAATATGAAAGTGATCCCTTCCCAATAATTTATCAGGGAATAACCGGGATTTATCGATTGGAAATTGCTAGACGTGACTCCAGTGACTTTTTCTCCTGAAAATATTTTGCCATACAATTCAATGATAAACTTCTTTACCAATCTCTTAATTTGGTCTTCATCCAATTTCCAAAAATCATGTTCTTTGTCTTCATCTATTTTTTTCATGAAGCCTTTGAAATCAGGTTCCTTGTCAGATTCCTCATCTACGAGAAATCGTTCCTTGATTTTTATCCATGCTCGATGCAAATAAGACTCTTCCTGCCCAATTTTTTTCAGAGCCTGGTGATAATAAACCGCAGCAATCTTCTGTGCGTAATAATAATTCTGCCAAGTGAAAAATATCATATCAATCATTTGGGCCTGTAGCGTTTCACATTCCGGCTTGTGATTTTCTTGTGTTGCGTATATGTAGTTGTCCAACATTCCAAGAAATTTTGAATAGTATGTCCGTATATTGTAATAAAACTTATATAAAAGATCGATTTTCAATTTTTCTGATTGATTCTCAATCAAACAGTAGACGCTTTCTGCAATCTTTTGTTTTAAAGCTTCTCCTATTTTGCCTTTCGCCACTAATAAGTCTGGCAATGGATCATCCCATTTAATTTTCAAATTGTTTCTATCTTCCAGGCTGCTTAAATTGTCATAAAATGACTTATCAAATGTAAGGTCCTCATCAGGAGGATCTGGCGGTTGGAACGACATTGCATCAATAAAACTTCGCATACTTGATATAATTTGCGTGCACCAAATTCTGCATAGCGTAAGCGGATTGAATAATCCAGTCTTGAAAAAGGTCTCTATATTCCTTGTTTCAGGATCCAGGTACAGATTCCCCATTTTAATTGTATGCGCAAATGTATATGTATCATTATTAAATTTAAGTGGTTCACTCTCCCCTGGGGGACATGCTATAAAAGTTACCGGCGAAATGGTAACGTCCTGACTTTTAACGAGAATCTCATGCAAAATCTGTTTTCTGAAGGCCGCCATTCGATCTTCACCACTGCAATTTTGGTAGGAATACAGTCTATCGTCAAGAGATGAAAAAAGTTCCTGTCCTTTCCGGTCAAGCTTATCATAGGAAAATAAGTTCCCATAAACTTTGGCAATATATTCATCAATACGTTTGCCGACAGAAATATCCCGGGATGCTGCTTTCATAATTTTATCCCAAAATTCCATTTCTACTGTTCCGGCGAGGTCAGGAAATTCTTTTTCAATCTGGTCCTTGTCCCATTCTATAGAATCGGAATAGGAAAGGCGTTTCCAGGCATTATTAAAACTCTGAAGGAATTCAGCTGATTTATTAAAGCCAAAGAACAATTGCCGTTTCATTTCAGAACAGTAGAGAAGTAATCCATATATAAATTTATTGTCATTGGCAATCTTGTCGATCCGGATTTTTTCTTCGATTTTTTTTACGAGCTTGTCTTCCCCTGGAAAGACAAGCTTATCCGGCAAAAAGCCAAACAGGCAGTTTAGATAGACATACGGAATCCCATACAAAATTCGATTCAAATTCCAGTTCGTTCTTGGGTTTCTGTTTTTTATCAGGCCACTGTGCCCGATATAATCATTAAGTCCTTTTTCCCAATTGGCGGAAACGACTCGCACCTTCTTTGGAGTTGGATCATTGTGATTATTGTAATAATACTTGACATCCACCTTGCAATATTTACCGCTTCTAAATTTCTTTAGTTCTGGGTTAATCCCCCACTCAAAGTAGAGTTCCAGTAAGAATACGGCACTAACTGTATGAAACAGTGGTAAATATATCGAAGTGCGAACCATATCTAAAAAGGAGTGGTCATAAATAATATCGCTGCAATAATGGCTGAAGCTTGAAACGGGATGGTCTTTATCCGCATAAAGGTAGTAATTATCAAAGGTCTCATCATAGATTGTCTTTGCAATCCCTTTTTCCTCTGCCTCGCTTCGACCTTGCGGAGAAAGGAGATAGAGCGTGTAATCCAGACAATTCCTATATGTATAGTCTTTTTTAGAGCTCTCCTTTTGGGCAGTATCATTCCCGGATGCATTTATGAACCTGATAACACATTTGAAGGCTTTCTTTATAGATTCCTCCATTTCCCCATCGATCATTTTATGTAAAGAATTCTCATAAGAAGAAAATTCTATCCCATTTGCCGGGGAAGCGGACTGCGGATTTATTTCACTATTTTTCGCTGCGATTTCATCGAGTTTTTCTTTCACGCATTCCTCCTGTATGAACTCGATAAATTTTTCAATTTCTGAATTGCATTCCTTGACGTCTTTTAACGCCTCAAAAATATGAATCACGTAGCACTTTAAATTCTCCAGATATGTTCCGCAATCAAATTTCGTAGCCATTTTTTGCCTCCGCCAGATCCACTATGTTTAAAATTCCTGTATAACAGACGCATCTTTAGCTAATCATATCATATAACATTCCGATTTATTGCTCCAATAAATTACTTGGTAAATTATTAAATGATTCAGTAATGCTCCGGTTCATTTTTTCTTCCGATTCCCTCAATGCGTGGCCATAGTAATCCAGAAGTGTCGATGCCTTGCTGTGTCCGGTTTTCTTGATGATGTCCGGAAGGCTATAACCGCAGCGCATCAACATGGTTGCAAAATATCCCCTCAGATCATGGAAGCGGATATGTTCAATTCCGTTCTTCTTGATGAAATGACTGAAGTTGTTGCTCACCGTATTCGGTCTTACCGGCTTTCCATCATAGGTATAAAAGATAAGGTGGTAAGGATTCCAACTCTCCGGAGCTGATTTCCTAAGAGCCTCATATTCCTTTCTTTTTCTCTCCAGAATGGACCGAAGTTGTGGGATTACGTAAATGTATCGCTTGCTGTTTTCTGTCTTGGTACGAGGATAAAGGTATGTTCCCTTTTCTGCCGTATACTGGACTGTCTGATGAACCAGAAATGTATGATTCCGTTCATTATAATCGTCCCAGGAGAGGCCCATCAGTTCCCCTATCCTACATCCAGTAGTAACATCTAAAAGAACTTGAAACTGGAACTCGGGATTCTGCTTTGTGAGTGCCATTAAAATCTTCCTCAAAATATCCTCTGAGAATACTTGTGGACGGCGAGGTCTACCTTTGGGTGTAGGAATACGGTCCATTGGATTTATCGGGATACGTTCCCATTGGTAGGCTGTTTTCATGATTTGTGAAAGAAGATAGTATATTGACTTGACAGTTCTGACATTCAGGACCTTCGACTTTCCCCTACGCTGTTTAACATTCTTTTCATCAGTCGAAAGCCGAAAGATGAAATCCGATATCATTTCAGCCGTGATATCCGTCAACTTCTCCTTTCCTAGCATCGGCTTGATATATAAATCGTTAATTCGCTTATAGGAATTGAGGGTTCTTGGAGACCAGTCCTTGACTTCAGCCGCATGATCCAGATACTTATCAGCAAAGGCAGCGAGCGTATCCACCTCAGCCAAAGCATCATAGTCCTCAAGTTTTTCCTGCCACATGAATAACTTTCTCTGTGCTTCAGATTTAGACATCGCATGTACAGTTTTATTCTTTGTGACAACTTCCCTTCCTAAAATCCGAATTCGTACCTGAAGCACCCATTTATGCTTGTCTTTGACTTCCTTCCGCTGAAAAGCCCGTCCCGAAAGAATCTTGTATTCCATTAAATTTCCTGCCTCCATTTCTCGGTCTCTTTTCTGTTGGCCGCGATCCAGTCGTCCAGCTCGTTATGCCAAATGAAGTATCTATTACCAACACGATGAAAGGGAATTTTTCCAGTCTGAGCCATGTGCAGTACAAAGCCATAGGATACCTTTCCACCAAAGACCATATTCGCAACCTCTTTAGGAGAAAAAATTGTCTTGCTGTTGTCGTATTTGTAATCCATCTTTATAACCTCCTTGGAAATCCACAAAAATACCTTTCGATTGTATTTTTGCACAAGAAAGGAATTATAAACTAACTCAGCACGACACTATTTTCATATTGATGTGCGGAAAAAAATAATTTTGTCTTTGAATGCAGAAATTGCCATTTTAACTATATTTTGAGTGGCAAAACTTGTGCGATGAGTAACAGTTTTTGTAACAGACGGTCAATTTTGCCCTTTTCTTAGGATTTTAGGGTCCTCATAATCAAAAAGCAGACAATAAAAAAACGCCGATAAAATCGACGTTTTCAATGGCGGAGTGAGGGAGATTCGAACTCCCGCACCGGTTACCCGGTCTAACGATTTAGCAAACCGTCCTCTTCAGCCACTTGAGTATCACTCCACATAGCTGACTTGTATAAGGATACACTATGAAGGGCCTCATTGTCAAGGACTTATTTTTTTATTCTCTTCTTTTACGGCCTGCTGCTTTGCATCTTCATTAGCCTTTGCTTCCATGGTTTCATCAGTGGTATGACTCATTATCAGTAATGTTCTTAACAGCAGCGGCAGTCAATATCCCGGCTTCCTGCGTTTCTATAGGCGGTCCCATATAGGAACAAAAAAGACCGGAAGCCCGGTCTTTTCTTATCGAATCAGATATACATTCACTTTGGGTTTCATACCCCATTTGTAGGCCTGGTCGTAGTTATCCACGCCCACGTCGATAATATTTCCATGAATGGCGCCGCCTATATCGTCGCAGATGGCATAGCCATAGCCTTCGATATACACTTCACTGCCCAGAGGGATAATATTGGGATCCACCGCTGCATGGCCTTTGCCTGCATAGGCACCCATGGCTGTTATCCCTCTTCCATCTCCGTCATTAGGCGTGTAGGCAGTAGCTTCCATGTGGAAGACTTTTTTGTAGTTCCCTGTGAAACGGGGCGCACTGTCGAGACGGTCCCAGACGTCGCCATCGGCGATGCCGGTTCTGGCCAGATTTTCTTCTGCCTGGAGCTGACGCACCGCCTCAGCAGTTCCCTCCCCGTAAATACCATCTACACTGCCGGGATTATAACCGTGAAGGAGAAGTTTGTTCTGGAGGCGAATCACCTTTTTGCCGGAGTCGCCGGGAGAAAGGACTGTTTCACCGCTCTGGGCCGCATATTCGGAGGTAATGCGGGCCAGGGTATCCCCGTCCACCATGCCGGTGGCGGAAAGGCCTTCATCATCCTGGAAAGCTTTCACGGCAGAAGCGGTATCGCCACCGTAAATGCCGTCTACCGAACCGTCCAGGTAGCCCATTTTCTTCAATTTCCGCTGGATAGAGGAAACTTCACTGCCGCTGTCGCCGATGATGTAGAGAGAGGCGCCGCGGCTTGCAGAGCTTCCTTCCTCTCCCCCGCTGCTTTCGTAGGAAGGAGAGGAACTATCCACATTTCTCAGAGCGCTGTAGGTCATTTCATCAATGGCACCGGAAACGGGAATGCCCTTTGCTTTCTGGAAGGCCTTCACCGCATTGGTGGTATCTGCGCCGTAAACGCCGTCAATGCCGCCTTTCAGATAGCCTGCGGCCTGGAGCCTGACCTGCATGTCGCTGATCATGCTGCCCCGGTTGCCCTCGGCGTAGACTACACCGCCGCCGGGACGATAGCCTGCTCCCGCCGCCCGTTCAATTGCTGTCCGAGTATCATCGTCGGCCCTGCCGGTAACAGGCAGCCCTTTGGCCTTCTGGAATAAGGCCACTGCTTCTTTTGTGGTGGAACCATAATCTCCATCCACTGTACGTGCAAGATAACCTGCCGCCACCAGGTCGTTCTGCAGGGAAGTGACTTCACTTCCCGACATACCGACCGTCAGTGTCTGGGCAGACGCGGTAAGAGACGCCACCAGCCAGATGGCTGCGGCGCATCCCCATGTATATAAAGCACGCATTCATATCACCTCCATAGACTTCTGTATTTTACCATTTTCCGTCGAATTTGTAAAAAAAAGAGTAAAACCCTCTTGTTTCATAATGCAAATGATTCGTTCTTTAGTTTATCTAGGTCCTGTGAAAATGCCGATGGCGCCAGTGGGAAACATAGTATGGAAATTGGGGAAATCGGAGGCTCCGGGCCCAATATGTGAGTAACTTTAGGGCCCAGGTCCAGAGGGCGCACACCCTTTGAACGCTCACACTGAAGGCGTGTTATTGATATTTCTAAATATATATAGTAAAATATAGATATAGAATATCATTATATTTTAAAAAGGAGGTTCCCCATGGATACCAAAGGCTTACTCTATGAAATGAAAAACGGTTTCCCCATCACCATGACAGAGGAAGAATACAAAGCAAAGGAAAAAGAAATCCGCTCCATCGCTTCTGACCTTTACGTCAATATGGACGTGCTGGATCTCTTGGAAAAGGACTACAAACTGAAACTTCTGGTTCTCTCCATGGCCTCCTACTTCGGCTTCGACCGGGCCACCGGAGAAGACCTCCTCAAAGCGGCGCACCTCACCTGCCCCGAAGAGCTGAACCCCATGAAATACTTCTTCATGAAAGCCGGCTGGACCCCCTACTATCTGGAATACACCTTCAAAGAAGACCTGGGCACCCACTTCCATGAAGTGATGGACACCTTCTACACCGACGTGGAATTCTACATGGATATGTCCGAACACCTCCAGTACGTGCGGCTGCCTAATGCCCTGCGGGTGATTTGAGGATACGCCTGGGCGTGAAGGTTCAGAAGGGAAGGTTCTTAAGATTGACCGGCCTTTGGCGGTCGGGTTCTCAGGTTTGACGGCGCCTATGGCGCCGAGGGTTGTGGATAGCCCCACAGGAGAAACGACTCACTGGATTTTCAGTCGTCTGACGACTCCCTACAGCACGGCTATCACCGACTCACAATAATTTGCGCGTCGCTTTGCTCCTGCAAATTATGTTCGCTGGTGTAACTCCAGTTCGCTGTGCACCGCCTTTGGCGGCTATGATTATATAGTCAGCGTTACGGGGCTTGCATTGTGTCACTATAGCTCCCCGTCATTTCGAGCGGAGGTACTAGCCGGCATGGATTCCATAGTTTCGTGGAGCCAGTAAAAGGGAGTCGAGAAATCTCCCTGCAGAATGCTGCCTTGCAGCAGGCAGTTCTTGGCTTATCTTCTGTGTTCCTCAGGGCTCTGCCCAGCTCCTTCCTGTGGAAGGAGCCTTACGTTACGTGCTTACCTTTTAGTGTCACCAGTGCTGCATGACGAAGAGCCAAAGCCTTCTTCCTCTGGAAGACGACGGTCCTGCAGAGGACTGTCGAGTCGGGCTATTATTCGAGTATAGCCTGCACACTAAGCGAGCACCTTAATGCCCGACGGTGTCGCCGGACGACCGAGGATAAGCGGATTTTCGAAGAAAAGCCGAGGGGCTGTGAAAAAATGATTTGTATTTTTTCACAGCCCCTTTTGTATACGTAAATTTTCACGGAAATTGACCAAATAACAGCCTGCTCCCTGCCTCTACGTCATTTCGAGCGGAGATACAAGCCGGTATGATTCTGTAGTTTCATGGAGTCAGTGAAAGGTCGTCGAGAAATCTCCCTCCAGAATGCTGCCTTGCAACAGGCAGTTCCTGGCTTATCTTCTGTGTTCCTCAGGGCTCCGCCCAGCTCCTTTCTGAGAAAGGAGCCTTACGTTGCGGAATTTCCCTTATGCTGCATAAATCATGCTAAACATAGCAGAGAATTGGCCGCTGTAGGCGGCCACCCCCTATCCGAATGCACCGGACTTTCCCCTATTCAGGGGGGAGAATAGAACCTCTCTACGCTTTCCCTCAGAGTCATGTGGCACACTGGCAAGCGTCCATAGTGCCCCCTGAACAGGGGGAAAGGTGGTGGCGCCAGCCACCAAAGGGGGTACCTCTTTCCCTTCGCACCGCAGGCGCGGTTGTATGGTTTTACTAGCCCACTAGCTCACTAACCCACAAACTCCCTAATCTACAAACTCCTCCAGCTTCCTCTCCGACAGAGGCTCCTCAAACACCCAGGGATCCTGCCGGATGACATTCACTTCCCGAAGCACCGCCGCCAGGTATTCCAGGTTATCATACTTCATCTTAACCTCATACATCTCCATTTCACCGGAATCATTTTCATAGGGCGCCGCGCCGGCCGCGATTTCTTCCGCCTTCCTTACCCGGGCCAGCTTCTCTTCCCTGTCCAGACCCTCAGCGAAAGCCTCGTTCACCCGCGGGACCATCCATTTCTCCAGAGCCGAATCACTCACCTTTTTCGAAAGGGCCTTCCGGAAATCACGAAGGAACCTCTCCCTCTCCACCAGGCACCGGAACTTCACCGGGCACACATTCTCGTCGGGATTATCATAATCCCTGTTCTTGCGCACCGTCAGCACCATCTTTCCCGTGCCCGCTACCGGTTCCAGATAGACCACGTCGCAGCTGCAGTCGGGGTCATAAAACCAGAGCCCCGCGCCGCCCTGCTTGTCCGCCACATAGAAAAAAGCCGCCAGGCCCAGGAGATGCCAGGGATAGAAATCAATGGCTCCCCTGACCACCGGCATACGTCCGCATTTCATGCAGAACGCACCGTAACTGAGGATTTCCTCATCCCCTCCCGTATAGAAATGGAAAGAAATCCGCCGCTCCGGCAGATTTCTCCACTCCCCGGAAAAAGCGCCCCGCACCTCCAGCTCCGGAATCTCTCCGCCCGTTATGGCCATCATGGCCCTTGCCCTGTCCGCTATCATAACAGCCGCCTCCTTTAAAAATATATCTCTATCCTTATTATACTCACCACCATGACAGAACCTGACAGTGGAAGATTAATTGTAGATTATAAAGAAGATTTATTTCCGCACTTTAATTCCATCTCAAACACTAAAATACTGTCAAACCCAAAGGTATCAAATTTGTAAAAAAATACAGCCAGAGCTGCCATTGCAGCTCCGGCCTGTTACCATTAGCAATATCAGTATCGTGTGGGAAAGCGGGGAAGAAGTTGCGCCTGCTCAAAACTTCCTATGATTTTTTCTAAAGCTAAGGGTTTGGCATATTTCAAAAGCGCATCACTGACATAAATGACATTTGGATCGTGCGGTTCTGCCCACATTGCCGGATAAACAATGAGTTTCTTAACCTGGCCACCCATCTTAGCCGTGATTTCGTTTTCCATTCTCTGTACAGCGCATCCTTTTTTATCAAGAATACCCAGCACTGGATCCAAGGTCTTCTCTTGATCCTTCACCGATATTGAATCGGCCATATGATCTGAGCACCCCCACTCTAAAAGCTGAAGTGCGCAATGCCGATCAAGCATACCATGGATATGCTGGTTCCGATAGTGCTTCAAACATTTATTACATGCAGTTTCACAGTTACAGCCATCCAACAACTCTTTCGCTTCCCTGAGTAATTTAGTAACTGAATCCGCAATACCTACTGCATAGCCGGCTCCGCTGGATAAACTATCATAGAGATAAATATCCACAAAGGTTCCCTTGGTATTTTTCCGTACACGGTACCCTGTAACCAGCTCCGTAAACTCAATGTCCAGTTCCTTACAAGCCACTAATCGTAATGCTTCAGCCGCAGATTGGGCCGCTCTTCCAAGCCATGGATTACTTTTACCCCAGATATTTTGGGTATCAATCTTTTCATCATCAAGTGCAAACTCAAGGACAAGCATGTCTGTTACAAAATCATACCCAATATTCACATTCTTTGTATTAGGATGAGTGCACCTCTTTGATCTATGATACGGTGCAGATACATTATTAAGTACCTTAGCATCGTCTCCAGGCATAGCAGCTCCGCAATCCTCGCAAACCATAAATCCTCTTCCTGCAGGGCCCCTGTTAATCATAATTATGGATTGATTTGTCCTCTTTGCCATTCTAATATGCTTGGTATTGGGTACTCGCATCATTTCATCGGAAGGAGGCAAGGTGGAATACAAGGGCTGCTGTACATGCGAATATTCCTCTCGCAGCTGCGCTTCTGCTATGGCCTTTCCATCTTTAGGTGCAAACCCCCAGGGCCTGAGCATTTCTCTAGAATCTCTCTGCAAATTATGACTACCACAAAAAGGGCAGGATTCGATATTTTCCCCGGTAACATCAAACCATCCGCAATCATTACATTTGCAAATTGGTTTCAGGTAATTCGGATCCTCCATGTATGCAGAAGCAGGATTTCTATTTTTACTTTTCCATTCGCTGCCTGGATAGTAGAAACCACCAATTTGATAGGTCTGTTTATCGACTACAATAGCCCGTCCCGGAGCATACTCCCCTATAGCAACATCAAGTCCACGATTTACATCGTACTTGATTTTTCCATTGCCGTCAGAAATGTAAGTGCTTACTACATTTTTAGGGAAAGAATAGGTAGGAATCACGCCATCCTCATACAATGCATCCAGCAAACTTTTCGGCCTTACAGACTTTCCATCTCCTTCGAACAATTCCGGATGTTTAGTTCTTTTATCATTTAATTCATCCAGTCGTTTACGAAGCCAATTAGAAACACTTTCCCGACTAAGCTCTTTATCACCTGCCGGAATCAAAATATCATCATGAGAAAATGGATACCTGGCTGCAAAGCTATAAAAGTCATTCAAATAATTATCCAAAAAGCTTGTAGCTTCCATGTCATCAAGACTGCTATCGGGTTTTACTTCTTGAATAAATTCTTGAAGTATAATCATACTCATATGTCTCTCAAGCAGTTTCAAGCTCTGCACATCTATCCAGGGTTTACGCGGTTCTCCCCTAAGCATGGGTACCGGGTTGTCAAAATACAGAGTATCATGAGGCCCGTCTTCGCAGAATGTAACAATGGTTGAAAGGGTTGCTCCTCTTCGACCCGCACGTCCGGCCCGCTGCTGATAATTTTCCCGCATGGGCGGAATATTCCGGAGCCCCACAGCAATTAATGAACCAATATCAATGCCCACTTCCATCGTTGTGGTACTGCTTAAAATATCCACCGGCGTTTCATCTCCGGAAATAATATCCTGAAAACGCAATTCGTAATCCTCTGTCTTACTCCACAAATCGTCTCTTTGATCTTTGTGAGAAAGCTGGGCCGTATGTTCTTCCGTATCAATAATATGGATAGGTGCCCCCTGAAGAGCTTCTTCAATGGGTTTTCTCCAATAACTCAAAGCTTCCATCTGAGAATCATCCATATGATGAATATTCTCTGATCCACATCTTGGGCAATGGCCTTTCAACATAAACGGTGTAATACCAGAGCATTGATTGCAGCGGTACCAAGTGTGAGAAATATCATATACGGGACATACTTCTGAAAGTTTAATATATTTGTTCCCAGTCTCTTGAGATATTCCGAGGAAATTATCAAATGCTTCTTTCCATTGACGTTCTTCCTCTGAGTTTTTCTTCCATCCCATAATCTGCTTAATAACTTTGCTGAATTCCCAGTTTGATTTTAGTCCATACCCGGAATACGAAGCTCGAACGTTTCTTCTTATTTCATCGCTTATATTATTGCCTAAAGCTACGCAAGAATCAAAAATGTTCAAAGCCCAAGCATTAAACAGTTCTTTCCCTATCGGCTGTAAAGCAGACTCATCCTTATACAATCCTTCCGATATAAAGTCATCAACTATATCATCAAAGGTTCCTTCATTCGGCATGAGCCAACATTCTGCACTGTCATAAAGAGTATTATATCCACCGGCAAAAAGTCGAATAACATTTTCCTGCATTTGCTTAGGAGCGTCATTCATAGTGAGCTTTGGCATGTACTTACGTTTTCTTCGCTCGGCTCGTTTCATATTCTCGTTCTCTAACAAGCAGTTTTCCTCAAAGGCTTTCCTGTCGTCTCCATGAAACAATAAAATATTCTTCCTAGCTGCAGCAGCACAAAAATACCCATACAGCCGGTCAAGAGTGACATTATCTCCATCCTCACACATTTGCTTGATTGCCATAACAAATAACTGTCTGATTGCTCCCATATCTGATATTTCAGACATATCTCTGGCAAGTTTAGCAGCGCCCTGTCGGCTGTCAGAAAAGAGAAGCACTTTTCGCCCTTCATTTGGATATTTTTCTGGATTCTTTCCAGAAACCGGCGGCTCTAATTGGAATTGCCTGTGAATTAAACTGTTAAATGCCTGATTACCTCTTGTGGCAAATGAAGTCAATCTAGTTATTGTTAAAGGGCGTTTACAATGAGGGCAACTACTGAAAGATAACGTGTCAGGAGTATTTTTATCATATGTCGAATAATATAATTTTCTAACTCCCGGTTTTCCATCCATAGCATCATCCTTAAAGTAGATAAAACCGCTCCGTGTATCCAGATAACATGCCTTTACTGGGTAAGTACGATCCTGCTTTGTATCTCGAAAGCCTTTATCCGGTATAAACAAATGAATTTCCTTGATATCATTATCAGGCAGTTGTGATGGATAATGCCATAAATATTCACAATCATTTTCCCGCATTCCCTTTTCAGAAACATAGCCTTTAAAGAAGAGCGCACCGCACCGGCGATCGTTAATCAGTTCATAAACCATACTGCCACATTTACTACACGTTAAATGACCATCATCCAAGTACAGTTCTCCCAAGGATAATGCCTTACCAGTGTGAGAATGCGGGCATTCCGAATTTGTACATGCATAGATACCCTTGATTCCCCGGAAAAGCATATGCATTCTCACAGGAAATAAGATGGCCCCCTCCTTATTTTTAGCCATGGGCGCAATTGCCAATAGAACGCCCACCGCTTCTAGTGCTTTTGCCTTTTCCTGAGCAGGAAAGATATCTTTGGCCAGTTCATCTAACGAAACGGCAGTTCCTCTGCACTTTTCTATCATTTTATAAAAAGGCGCATAGGATAAAAGGTGATTATAGAGCCAATTATAAGCAGCAGGTAAATCACTAAAAGAACCCGGTGCCCCAGGCACTCCCTGCCAAAATTGGTTAACTGCATTCAACCTTTTCGTCTCATCTTCCAGGCAAGATGCATCCGCTTCTTCAAATTTAGAAAAGGGAATATTCTTTAAATCCGTCTGCTTTAGCTCGGCCCTTTCTCCTTTCAGATAACAAATATGGGAAGAGTCATCTGCAGCAGTTAAGTCACAGGCAAATTTCATCACCGCTTTATCTTCTGCTTCTCCTGACGGCATACTGGCAGTCGTTAAAATAAACTGGGCCTGTTTTCTATCAATATGCAATTTATGGAATAAACGACGAATCAGAAGAGCTACTTCTCCACCGGCGGCACCACGATACATATGAGCTTCATCTATGATAAATAAGAGCTTGTTTTGTGCATCTGAACGCAGCCATTGCATGGTATCATTCCAAATATTCTTTTCTCTTGGCCGGAGCAGCATATACTCCAGCATGGAATAATTGGTAATCAGGATATCCGGTGTGCATTTCTGCATTTCAAAGCGAGTAACTAATTCCGCATCTTCCGAATCCGTTACATGATTTCCACTTTTTAAATTATCAATAAATTTATTCAGATCCTTTTTGGCCGGCACTTTGCCGCTATCCAATAACTGTTCCCCAAACTCCTGATTATCTTTATCCAGAACAGTTATCTCTTCTAATGTTTTAGCCAGTTTTTTATCTTGCTTCGAATCCGATTTCTCTCCCGGATAAGGAGTACGACCGGTATACATACCAAATTGAGGCCGTCTTGCCCCATTGCCGCAAATTTCCCTGAATACATGGAGAAATTTATCATCTTTATCTCCAATAAGGCGTCGCAATCTGCTCACCTGGTCGGATACAAGAGCGTTCATGGGATACATAATAACTACACGAACACCCCGTTTTGCCCAGCTCTTTTTACGATTCCTAGCTTCATCCGCCATTTTTGCCATCAGGGGCCACATGAAGCATTCTGTTTTACCGGAGCCTGTACCGGTAGCCACAAATACATCCTGCCCATTTACAGCTGCTTCGAGTACCTGAATCTGATGGACAAATGGAGATGGGTATACGCCAATCCCTGTATTTGAAAGTTTGGCAAAATACTGTTTCATCCATTCCGGTATTTTGGCTTTCCGAATACCATCTGTTACTGTTTTATAAGCAGGTGACGATTCTATGTATGGTTTCTGATATAAAGTACCCTCATTGTCCAGCTTTTGCTCCAAGGCGTGAAGCAAAACCGGTGTTTTAGCTAAATACTGAGTCTTAATATAATCCTCTAATTCTTCTCTTAATTTTTTATGTAAGAAAGCGGCTCCGTTCGACATATTTTCACACTCCCATGTCTTCCTTAAATCTAACCCCCATTGGTTCCAGTACAGAACGCATCCCGTTAAATACATCCCGATTCATTACGCGAGTGAAATTACTATCTATATGATTTAAAGTGCGAGGCCAACTGTAAAGCAAAATCCACTTTTGTTCTGCAAAAGGTAATATGTATCCAAGATTCAATAACACATCCTGACCCAGCACTTTGTACCTGATATCCGGTAAATTTCCCTTGTAGGAAAGACACGCACACTGCAAGAGCCTAATATTCGTAGATAACGAAGAGGGAATCTGTGAAAAAAGGAATTCTCTACCTGTACGTTTGTAAAAATAGAAAAGCGGCTGCCCCTCTGTTTTAATTCGTGCGAGTGAGACATCTTCATGTTTCACAGGACCAGGAATCCAGTATCCTTTTCTCGTCCCATTTTTAACATCTTCATTCAAATACTCGATGCCCCGGACATTTTGCAGCTGATGCCATTGAACAATTTGAGATTGGATTTTACTCCATACATCGGGTAACCATCCCCTGTCCAACTGAAACATATCCATTACATCACAAGTCTCTATGGAAATTGAGCCTCTTACATAGGTACCGGCACCGCTGACATATTGTTTCATGTCAACAGGCATCCCTCTGGTCAATATGACGGCTCCCAGTTGCGCTGCTTTAGGAATAACCGGATAAACGGAATAGTTGCTATGATACATATTTCCTGTATCAAGATAGATGTTGTAAATAAATTCCGTTATTTGATTACAAGGTTGCTGTCCAGCCGATTCATACAAATTTCTCACTTCCGGACACATTGCCAGATAGGATTTGAAAATATTTGAAATTCGGTTTTTGAAATGCTGGATAGAGCAATGCTGTTCCGTTTCTTCGAAATCCCACAGAGACGCATAACCCATGCGTGCGGAAAGGCTGTAAATGAGCCGTACATACCAGTTATTACGTTCTTCGCCCGGGTTCCTGGGAATAGAAAATTCTTCCGCGATTTCGGTAAATAAATCATCGAACACATTGGCGGCCATACTTATTCCTCATTTGCTTTTTCAAATAGTTTAGAAATGGAATCGGATACCTGAATATTTCTATCCGACAGATAATGAGCTGCTTCACTCATATGTCTTGTGGCATAGGCATAGGGATAAATAATGAAGCGCCATCTGTCGTCATTCGATATCATTTGTTCTCCGGAAAGATTGCACCAAGCCTGAATCACTCTACCCACATTTTTCTCCATCAAAGGACGAATTTGACACAACTCCAAAACACGTTTACATGAAGTATTTGGTTTAATCTCGTCAAAGCCCTCTTTTTTGTCCCAGCTGCCACCCATGAATCCATCATATTGAGGTACAGCGTCGATCATTTCATCTATACTCAAAGGAAATATCAGATTGTACAAGCTGGACGGCTCTAACTGCATTTCCTCCGGATAGGGAGTGATAAGAATATAAAATTTATCATCTTCCAAAAGCTTCGGTAAATAGGATATCCACCTGCTATTAAATGGATTGGTCACTGCTATTACTTTATCCGAAGAATGACGAATCATGGAAAAAGTATTACTATCAAAATCGCCGTGAAAGTCTACTTTTCCAGCCAGTTGATTATTGACAGTACAAGAAAATGCATCTGCTACAGCTTCTCCATTAGGTCCTGCCAGCATAATAGGAAAGCGCTGGAGATAAGCAGCATAAAGGTAATACGATAATTTTGAGGTATATTCTTCAGCAATTCCAGCAGACTGGAGATTTTCAGACAAATTATACAGAAAGTCTGTTTTGTCAATAAATGTGTCAGGCTCTTTCTCTAATTTTGAGCCTGGATTAAACAAAGACTTGGTTTCAGCTTTGGCATCTAAAGCCTTTGTTTCTGTATGTAAACCATATTTCATCATCAAATCCACTAAGAAAGAAGAAACATTCTTCTCCGCATTTTGGATATTTTTTCGCACTTCAACGTCCAGCTGCGTGCTCATCTCCTGCTTGGTAGAAAGTTCTTTTTCCAATGAATCAATCTCAGCTATGAGATTTTTTTCATTTTTCTGAAGTTCGTCCACCTCTGACTGCTTTTCCGCTAGCTTTTTGTCTATTTCCTCGAGTTCATGATTCTTTGCAGTAATACTCTCTTTGTTTTCTTCCAGCCACCGCTTATAAGATATTTCATTCATTCGTTTTCTCAAATCATCATTACTCTCAATTACATCTGCGATGACACTATTTGCAACATCTTTTCCTGAAATATGACGGTTAGATTTATCAATAAAATCTGCAACCAACTCTTTCGCTTCCACTAAAGAGCAGTCACATGCTTCGCCCACTTCTTCATAGAAGCTTGGAATCATCATTTTCCCTAAAAGATTTTTTATATGCTGGAAATTATGGCGGACGATTCCCTCTTGCTTCATGTTAGCCCAGGTCATTCTTTGCAAAAGTAGATTTTTGATAATCTCATCAGGACTTTTAACCTGCACATATGATTCTATGGTTCCCAAGTACGGTTTCCTATAGAAAATATATTCTCCAACTGAAATAAATGGATATCCGGAGAATTTATACATTGGTAAGCTGTATACATCATCTCTTAAATAATAGGCAGTTCCATTTTGAACGAAATCGCTTTTATGGCAATATAAACCAACATAACGCTCTGCATCTGATTGATATACCAAGAGAATATCATCAGCAATAAAATTCTCAGGCACACCATTTTTTACAGCCTCAACCAATGAAGTCTCATTCGCGGCCTGGAGCATAATGACTTGAATCAACTGAAAAGCAAGATTTCTCTGGACTGTTACATAATGGTTCTCATCCTCATTCCATCTCCACACACCAATAGTTCCAACCGGCGGAAGATTTTTTCCGAAAAGATAAGGCCTTGAAGAAGGAATATTGGAACTATACGAGTCTAAAATCATGCCATTTTCAATATCAGATAGCCTTCTGAGCCGAATTTTATTCTCATTATAACTGGGCTTTTCCACCACGCATAGTGACATATATGGCAATGCCGTTGAAGGAGTCCAGGTATCTTTCAAATGATCTAATTCTTCTTCGACTTCCCTCTTTTCACTTTTTAAAAATTCTATAGTTTTGCTTTGCGAAATAGTGAGCTGCCTTTCTTTGTCCAGATTCTGCTGAATTTCCCTCTTTCCCTTTTCTGCATCCCGGGCTCTCTCTTCCAGCTGCTTATTTATGCCTTTGACTTCGGCCAGTATTTGATCATGGCTTTGTTTTTCAGCGGCAAATAAAGTTTCCTTATCATCAAGCTTCTTTTGCAATTTGCTTACTTGTTTAGTTAACAAATCTAAGGAATTGTCCTCTTTTTCTTTCTCTTCATCTTCTTTAACAGCCTGTTCAACCAAATAGCTTAAAAGCTGAACATATCCCTCAGATTCATCACGTTTTGATAGTTTAAAATATAATGGAATATTCTGTCTAAATAATGAATCTTTGAGAGCCATAAAATCGGCCAGACCTTTATTATCTTCTTTCTTTAGAAAATCCTCCTGCCGTTGTTTGATTTCTTCAAGTCCACAGGAGGTAAGCCATTCAATGAAACGATTAATCACCGGTTTCTCAACATATCTAAGTCCAAGAGTCAGTGCCTCTTCTGATTTCAAACTCTTTACTCTAAATCCAGGCTTTATTTTCTGATATTCGTTGGGATTATCTTTGAAAAACCTCATAAAATTATTTCCACCAATCAAATTGCAGAGGTCTTTCTTTTCCGTTGTTGTTAGATTATCAATATTAGCCATAATTCATCCTCACTTCCGAGAAAATAAAATTGACTGAATGATATGTAACGCATCTTCCCGTATATAACCGGACTTCACACATTTCATCACCCAATGGCGCAACTTAGGCATATTCTCTAATCGCGCTGTTGCTAATGCTATATGGCGTCCAAAAGGAATATAATCTCCTGAGCAATGGTCCAACAATTCTATCCAGCGTTTTTCATACCTGGTAGAAGATTGTTTCTTTTTCTTAAATTCGATTTTAAAGACAACATCCAATCCTTGAAGAATCTCGACAATAACGCCCAATCGATCAATCTTTTGGCTGAATGCCTGCCCTGATTTCAAATCTTCATATACTAAAACTCTATGCCCATCTCGTACCCTGACTTTTCCATCATAGGGTGCTGAAATAATAAGGATTTTTTGAGCAGGGAGTCTTGTATAAATAGTTTGTTCCATACGATTTCCTTTGCCATCACGTACTTCAGCCAGAGGAATATCAGCAGTTTCATCCATTTTCCTTCTATAGAAATATCTAAAGGTAAGGACTTTGGAGCGGCCCGCAGAAATCATTACTCTATCTGATTTACATGGAACTTTTAAAAGGGTAATTGATCCTTGCTTTTTCAGTTGAACAGGATGCTCCGGCATCGGATAAATTTCTGTCCGAATACCGCTTCCCTCTTTAGATTCATTGTTACCATTAATAAAGAAGTAAGTGTAATCCCGGTTATGGATAATCGTATAAGGCATTTCCCGGTACAAAGGCCAAATAGGCTGAATACTCACGGGACTGTCAGTCAAACGATAATGTAGTTTCCATAAATATCTTGCCGTATCTTCGTTATATAAACTGCACCGAAATGTATATAAGCAGTAATTATCCTGCTTGCATACAAACTTAAGAAATATATCTTTAGGAATATCGTAGCTTTTCTGTGACCCCAATTTTAGAAAATAATAGTCCTTATGGGCTGTGACCTCTGAATCCGGAATAAGCAGCTTTCCCGTTTTGCCGTCAAATAGGCTTCCCTCTGGGGAAGGCCCCTTAATAATTTCAGGCCAATATTTCGTAAGTCCGGAGTCAACATGAACGCTATACCGCTCAGAAGGTAGACTCCCAACATCTAAGTATGTAACGGTATCAGGATATATTCTTTCAAGATTATAGATATAGGGCGAATCAATTCCAGAAGGAAGTATGCTTATTTGTCTAATTCTCACATTCTCAACAAGCATACTTGGAACCGGAATCATCCCTAACTCAAAATGGAACCTATCCTTATCATCATCAAAAACAATTTTTAAAGGCAGACCATGATCACCATTCTTAAACTCTTCATAGACAGTATTCCCGCTCCGGTCCGGACAATTCTTCTCATCTTCTCCGCGGTTATGCTTAAAATAGCGTATTCTTTTATCACCGCTGGTTAGAATAACGCTTTGTCCACATAACTCACATATAAATATATGACTCTCTGCAGAAACGGTATAAGGAAACTTTTTTCCTGCTTCTTCTGCCGTGATTCTCTGCCATTGCTTTCCATTCCACATACAAACATGATTCAGTCGGGCCATAATCCACCTGCTTCGTAATACTTATAGCTCTATTCAGATCATTCGCAATAGGTCTTATTCAATATAAGTTAATTATATCATGCAATGACCATTTTTAATAACTTCTACTTTTATTATACTCAAGATACATGACAGAATTTGTCTTAAAGATGAAAATAAAAAATCCGAAGTGAAAACCACATCGGATTCGATATATTATACTCTCACCTGAGCCCCAGCTCCACAAACTCATTTTCCGTTACCATGAGCCCGCTCTTTTCAAATCTTTCGCCTCGCTGGTCGTAGATTTCTTTCAACATATCTTTTCTATCTTCTTTAATTCCCAGATGGATTTTTCTATGACAGATGGGACAAAGGCAGATGATGTTGGCATATACGTCCAGACTGTGGTCAAAGGAAGCCTGCATGGCCATGGGGATGATATGGTGTCCTTCCATATAGGGTCTATGGGTGCTCTGGGCCAGGAAAGTCACATGGTCCGGGTGAAGCTCACAAGTATAATGGGCAAAGGCCAGGGCTTGACGGCGCAGGATGGAGGAACGTTTCCAGTGCTTTGATTTCGCCATGTAGGTGCCGGAGGGATTTTCCGGGGAATCAATAGGCGCATCCGGTGTCATGGGAATGTCCATTTCCCGAGCCGCCACATGTTCCTGCTCTATGAATTCGCCGCTGGCAAAGCGGAAATAGTTATTCATCCCGGCGCTGTACATCTGGTGGCCCTGCTTATTGAGATTAATGAAAACGGGATCTTTGTATAGTATTTCCTTCAACGCTGACAGTTCCTTCAAGTCCATGACCTCATAAATATCCCTTTTCAGCAGATTCTTTTCTTTGAGATACCGTGAAATATAGCTTAAGGCATCAAAGTAGTGTTTCACCGTGGAATCGCTGACTTTTCTCATGTCTTTCAGGTACTTGGCATAATACTCTTTCAATACGGCCCTGTTTTCATAAGGATGTATTCTTTGTGTATCCATAATTCATCATTCCCATTCCCAAATACTGTTTACCGGCTTATTTTCAGCCCCTTCACCCATTCCACTGCTATCCTGTCCGCCGGAAGCCAGTCCACTTTTTCCAGTTCTTCTTTCCTGACCCACCGGAAGGCGGAGTGTTCCAGGATGGTGAGGGTGCCGCCTGCCACGTGGCAGAGGTAGCATTCCATGGTCAGGTGGAAATCGGGATAGTCGTAGTCCACGGTCCCAAGGAACTGATCCACTGCAATATCCGCCGCCAGTTCTTCTTTGATTTCGCGCTGGAGGGCGTCTTCCGTCTTTTCGTCTTTTTCTATCTTGCCGCCGGGAAATTCCCAGCAGCCTTTAAATTCACCGTAGCCTCGGCAGGCGGTGAAGATTCTGCCCTGGTCTACGATGACAGCAGCGGCCACATAAATGGTTTTCATTCTGGTTTTCCTTCACTTTTCTTTTCAAAACGATATTTCTGTTTCACGTCCGGATATTTTTCATGGTCCACTTCCGACATGAACATGGCCAGGGGACGGGCATAGACACCGTAGTCGCCGTAGAGGGCTTTGTATACCACCAGTTTTTCCCGCGTTTCGGTGTGGGTGGCGATGGCAATAATTTCATAATCATGGTTTTTGAAATGGTGCCAGATTTCTCCGGCTTTGGGATTTTCGCGCATGGTGAGACTCCTTTGGGGAAATAGAGATTTGAGATTTGAGATTTGAGATTTGAGCAGATAATGCTATAGAGCCGTTTCAAAACATAGAGCGAGAAGATTGGCGGGCTCCGATTCACTGGCTTCACGATACAAAAGATTCATACCGGCTTGTACCTCCGCTCGAAATGACTGTGCGGCAGGTGGATGCAGCGTCATTGGCCCCACTTCCCGCCGATTGGTATTTGCCGGCTTATGAAACACTAACGGCATGGACCAAGATTCTTCGCTGGCGCTCAGAATGACCCGTCAGGCGGGAAGATGCTATGTTGTAAGATAGGCCATTACCCCCCCTTTGCATACTGCAGGGAGATTTCTCGACTCCGTTTCACTGGCTTCACGATACAAAGGATTCATACCGGCTTGTGCCTCCGCTCGAAATGACTGTGCGGCAGGTGGATGCAGCGTCATTGGTCCCACTTCCCGCCGACTGGCACTACAGCCACAAGCACTACGTCCACATTTTCCTTACAGCACCCCTGCGCTGTCGGTTTTGGTGATGTACTTGGCGGGAATGGGGTGGTCCAGGTGGTAGATGATGGTGATGGGCTGGGAGCCTTCCCATCTCATGAGGTGGGCGGGGCCCAGGAAGGTGTAGGCCATGGAGGATTTGTAGGCGTCCTGCTTGGCACTGCGGACGAAGAGGAGAACGATGGAGCCGTTTTCCCGCTGGTGGATATAGCGCTGGCCGGTTTTTGATTCCGGTGTGGTGGTGCTCTGGCTCTGCCAGTGGAAGGTGGATTTATCCATAGAGTAGTCTTCGTAAAGGGTGGTGTCGGAGAATTCTTTTTCCGATTTATTGAGGGTCACAAGAAATACGTCAGTAGGCGTAGTCACCACATCGCTGTTTTCTCGGTTCAGGTATTTCACGCCTTCCCGGATGCTTCCGGGTTTGGCGAAGCCCAGGGCGGCAAAAAGCTGGTCTCTGCTGTAGTTGCAGTACACTTCAAGCGGCGTATCATAGGGAAGGCCCGCTGTTTCGGGGATAATGTCGATATGATTATACTGCCACTGCAGCAGTTCTCTGATTTCTTTCACCAGTTCCTTCTGTCCCTGGAAACGGAGCACCGCTTCTTCCGGCGCGGCGCAGGTCCATTTGCCCCCTTCGGGATAAAGGGTAAGCTGCCACATACGGAGGTATTTTTTCTCTATTTCCGTCAAAACCGCCGGCATGGTTTCATAACATATTTCCATGAAGGAAATCCATTTCGGCGAATCCATGGAGAGTACCCGGGGCAGACCTTTCCGGAGGGCCTCTTCTTCTTCGGTTACCGGGAAATCGGGAATGAGCCCGGCATCTGCCAGGAGGCGGGCATAGGTATGTTTTTCGTTATAAAAGGTATGGGGATGGATGGCGGTGGCTTTGAAAAATTCTTCCAGTGTAGGAATATGGCCGGTGGCCGAAGCCAGTTCCTTCACCATATCCATGTAAAATTCATTTTTTCGAAGGCGACTGTTAATATTTTCCAGTACATGGCGGGCAGCGATTTCTTCCAGCTGAATAGAGCAGCCCTTAGGTACATGGGGAAATCCATCCTGGATTTCTTTCTTGATGACCACATGACTTTTGCCCAGAAGAGAGGCATAGCGGGAGGCAAAGTCGTACTTCCTGTTGGCCTGGGCTACAAAGTCCAGTACCGTGAGGCAGTCTTTCTCCGGGAAAAGGCGAAGGCCGCGCCCCAGCTGCTGAAGGAAAATGGTCATGGAGTTGGTAGGACGAAGGAAGAGGACTGTATTCACCGCAGGAATATCCACCCCTTCATTGAAAAGGTCCACTACGAAAATGATGGTGATGTCTCCGCTTTCCAGCTTCTGCCTGGCCGCATTTCGAACATCCTTCGGGCTGTCCGCATCCAGGGCCAGGGCTTTGATGCCCTGCCGGTTGAAGTAGTCTGCCATAAAATGGGCATGTTTTTTAGAAACGCAGAAGCCCAGGGCTTTCACGTCTCTCATATCCGCTGTATACCGCTCCAGAGCTTGGATAATGGCACGGGCCCGCTGGCTGGCCAGGGCCCCCTCACCGGTGTATACATTTTCCAGTTCTTCTATGTCGTAGTGCCCGCCGGTCCATTTGATATTGGCAAGGCTTACCGGGTCATCTATGCCGAAGTAATGGAATGGACAGAGCAGGCGCCGTTCAATAGCATCGGGAAGCCGGATTTCCGCCGCCATATGGCCGCCGAAATAGTTCAGAATGCTCTTCCCGTCCATTCGCTCCGGCGTAGCCGTAAGGCCCAGCAGGATTTTCGGATGGAACCAGGTCAATAGCTTCTGGTACCCTTTGGCCGCCGCATGGTGAAATTCATCTACAATAATCATGTCATAGTAGAGGGGAGCCATTTTTTCCCAGAACTTTTGACTGTTAAAAGTCTGGATGGACATGAAAAGATGCTCGCTGCGGGTGGCATGGTAATTTCCCACAGCCAGCTGTCCGAAGTTCGGATCTTTCATGACCTGGCGGAAGCAGGAAATGCTCTGTTTCAGGATTTCCTCTCTGTGGGCTATGAAAAGAAGCTTGGCCTTTCCTTTGCGGCTCTGATAAAAATTCCGATAGTCAAAGGCAGAAATAGCGGTCTTCCCCGTGCCTGTTGCCGCCACCACCAGATTATACCAGTGGTTCTTCCCCAATCTTTCTGTGCGGAGGGCATCCAGCACGGCCTGCTGATAGGGATAGGGCTCAATGTCAAAGGAATAGACGGTGCCTTCCTCCCCTTCCTTTCTCCCCCTTTCCCGGTCGATGGCCCGGCTCAGCCTGTCATAATCGGAGGGCTCGAAGGGCTGGAATTCATCGGAATGCCAGTAGGTGTCAAAGGTGGCTTTCATCTTGGCAATAATGCCTGGCAGGTCCTGTTCTGTCACCTTCATATTCCATTCCATACCGTCGGCAATGGCGGCGCGAGAAAGATTGGATGAACCTACGTAAGCCGTGGAAAATCCGCTGTTCCGATAGAACATATAGGACTTCGCATGAAGCCTTGTTTCCTTTACGTTATAGGAAATCCGCACTTCCGTATTGGGCAGCTCCGAAAGTACCTTCACTGCCTTTGGGTCTGTAGCGCCCATGTAGGTAGTGGTCACCACTCTGAGATGACCGCCGCCGGCAGTGAACCGGCGAAGGCAGGGCAGAATAAGGGAGAGTCCGGAAAAGCGGATAAAGGAAATCAGCATATCCATGCGGTCGCAGGACATGATTTCCCGGTTCAGCTCATGCACCATGGACACATCGTTCCGGGAATTGGTAAAGAGGAAAGAATTCACCAGGGATGTAGCCGGTACCTCCCATTTCTTTCTGGCAATCTTATTGGCCCGGTGCTCCAGGGACTTCAAAAGGAACTGCTCCGCCGTCACATCATGTCCATCTCCCAGATTCGCAATCCGGGAAGCCAGCTTTTCTACCAGCTCATTCGTCAGTGCCAGCTCATCATCCACGCAGTGATCATGATTCCCGTCGGCAATATCCTTCAGGCAGAGCCGGATCAGTTTCTCCAGATAGGTGGATAAATACCCCACCGCCTCCTGGGCATCCACATCCTCCCGATCCGCCCAGATTTCCTTATCTGCCAGCGCCTTCGTCAGCTTTTTATCAAAGTCCCGGGAAATAACCTTCTCATATACGCCGTCCTTCAAATCAATGATGTCAGCCATAGGAACCCCCTTGCAATTACTACCTGTATTATACCAGGGCTCAGGGAGAAAAGAGGAAATATGTTTTCCTGTCTTCTATTATACAAAAAGCATGACAATCTATGTCATGCCACGCAAAAAGACAGAAAAGCCTATCAGGGGGAGTATCCA
>ULVN01087759.1_pt1 | contig 42047 bp, 35 predicted proteins | sample 1959491 | NCBI WGS metagenome assembly ULVN01 (sample SAMEA4835787, study PRJEB28245) | human gut metagenome | biome: gut microbiome; material: fecal sample | place: Denmark | collected 2008 | reverse complement strand
TTATAAAAGCAGACTCTGCGAATTAATCAGTGCTTCCTTAGAACCTTACAAGCGCAGGCGGCCCTGCGTCCCAATTTATCTTTAAAATCCAGTTGACCATTTATGGAGATTAGTATAAAATATAGCTTGATAGTTACATTTCATTTAAGAAAGACCGTATCTGCCCTGAGTGAGGCAGGTGCAGAGGAGGATTCAGCGTGAAGTACTTTTTGATCGGGTTAACCCTTGTGGTTTCATTGCTCTTAATCGTAGTAGTGGTAGGCCAGGAATCGAAGCAGGCCGGTATGGGCTCTGCCATCGGTGGCGGCACGGAAAACGGAGCCGGCGGACGGACCCGCGGCAAGGATGCGGTGCTGTCCAAGTTCACCGTAGTCTTTGGCACCATGTTTGCTGTTCTCTGTCTCGTGCTGGGAAGATACATGAATACATTCTGATGAAAGAGGCTTGCCGGCGGCAGGCCTTTTTTATTTTACCCTTGCGAAGCCTCGCTGTTTCATGTAGGCTTAGTATAGATAGATACGCAGCAGCAGATTTCAACACATTTGATAGAGGAGACAGATATGGAAAAGAAGGAACTCTTACCGTACAAACCCGGCGTGATTCTTGAGGGCGTGTATAAGTCCTACGGACGATTCGGTTTTCTGCTTACCGATGATGACCATGAGGATGTATATATCGCAGAGAAGGATCATCTCAATGCGGTAAATAACGATACGGTGGAAGTAAAGACCATGAAGAGCGAAACTGGCCGTCATAATACGGAGGGCCGGATTCTTCGGGTCATTGAGCGTGCGGATGACATGTTCGTGTGCACCTATGAAATGCTTGCCGACGGTGGCGAAGCAGTGCCTATTGATGAAAAGGTGGACATGGTCATTGAAATCCCTGAAGGACAGGAAATGGGAGCCGTCACCGGCGCCCGGGTCATGGTGCAGGTGACCCGCTGGCCGGGAGAATGGACCGATGCGGAAGGAAAGGTGACGGAAGTCATCGGCTACAAGGGAGACAAGGGGCTGGACATTGATGTGATTATCGCCCAGCACCGTCTGCGCCATGTTTTCTCTGATGAGCTGATGAAAGAGGCGGACAGCCTTCCCCGGGCCATTGTGCCGGAAGAAGGGGTGGCCGATTACAGGGATATGCCTATTGTTACCATCGACGGCCCGGACTCCAAGGACCTGGACGACGCAGTATACTGTGAAAAGAAGGAAAACGGCCATTTTGCCCTGGGCGTCCATATTGCCGATGTGTCCCGGTACGTTACCAAAGGCTCCCTTCTGGATGATGAGGCCTATCAGCGGGGTACCAGCGTGTACCTGGCAGACCGGGTGATTCCCATGCTGCCGTTCCAGCTGTCCAATGATCTCTGCAGCCTGAATCACGACGAAGACCGCTATGCCATGTCCTGTCTTATGGACGTGGCGCCGGACGGCACGGTGAAGACGGAAAAGATTACCCCTTCCATGGTGCGGGTGGCAAGGCGCTGCAATTATCCGGAAATCAATAAAGCCTTTGACGAAGGCATTGCACCGGAGGATTTGAAGCTCCATCTGCCTATGCTGGAAGATCTCAGGGAATGCGCCGCAGCCCTTCGAGAGAACCGCAGCCGCCGGGGCGCCTTGGATTTCGATTTCCCGGAATACAAAGTGGTGCTTGACGAAGATGGCAAACCCCTCCGCATTGAAAAGCGTATCCGGGGCGAAGCGGAAAAGATGATTGAAGATGCCATGATTGCCGCCAATGAAGCGGTGGCCCGTTTTCTTGAAAAGACAGGCCATACGTCCATTTACCGTGTTCATGACCATCCGGATCAGGAGAAACTGAATTCCCTGAAACGGCTCATTGCCATTATGGGCCTTTCCATCCATATTCCGGAGGATCCGGAACCGAAGGACGTGCAGAAGCTTTTGGCATCGGTGAAGGGGGAGGACATTGAAGCGGTGGTACAGGTGATGACCCTGCGCTCTCTGCCCCAGGCCTGCTACAGCACCGATAATGACGGCCATTTCGGCATTGCCAGCACCTGCTATACCCATTTCACATCCCCCATCCGCCGCTATCCGGACCTTATGGTGCACCGCCTCATCCGCCAGGCCATCCATGATGATCTGACAAAATCGGGACGGAAGAAACAGACTGAATTCCTCATCCGCGCAGCGGAGCACTGCTCGGAAACAGAGCAGAATGCTACGGAAACGGAACGGGATGTGGATGATCTGAAGATGACCGAGTACATGGTGCCCTTCGTGGGAGAACCCTTCGACGGCCATATTACCGGCATTACCCGCTTCGGCATTTTCGTGGGCCTTGATAACGGTGTGGAAGGCCTGGTTCACGTGGACTCCATGGACGACGATGAATACGTATACCAGGAAGACACCATGACCATGAAGGGCCGGTTCTCCGGCACCACCTATTCCATGGGCATGCCGGTCAGGGTAACCCTGGTGAAGGCGGATAAGGAAAAGAGGGAAGTGGACTTCGTCCTGGGAGAAATCCATTCGCCCCTGAATCTGGAAAAGAAGACGAGGACCTCATCCCGCTCCAAGTCCCATTCCAAGAAGAAGGATAAGAAAGGAAACGGCAAGTCCCGGGGCAAAAAAGGAGGAAAGCGGAAATAATCCCTTTCCTGCAGGAGGTTTTGCATGAAAAAAGAAAAAACGGCACCGCCGGTGGCAGCCAACCGGCAGGCCTATCATAATTATTTTATCCATGATACCTACGAATGCGGCATAGCCTTGACGGGCACGGAAGTGAAATCCATCCGCGCCGGCAGGGTGAATCTGAGAGACAGCTTTGCGAAGGTGGAAAAGGGGGAAGTCTATCTGTGGAATGCCCACATCAGTCCCTATGAACAGGGAAATATCTTCAACCATGATCCCCTCCGCACCAGAAAGCTGCTGCTCCATAAACAGGAAATCCGCAAGATTGAAATGAAACTGAAAACCAAGGGCCTTACCCTGGTGCCGCTGAAAATGTATTTCAAGCATGGCAAAGTCAAGGTGGAAATCGGAACCGCCACCGGCAAGAAACTTTACGATAAGCGGCAGGACATGGCGGAAAGGGCAGCCAAGAGGGATCTGGATAGAAGGATAAAGACACAGAGGCTGGATTAGGGAAACTGATTCATTCATAGGGAAGCGCTGATTAAATCACTGTCTGCTTTTATTCTTGGATTTTTATGCAATGCAAGGAATGGGACGACGCGAATAGCGAGCTATTTAAGGAATCCCATGACGAAGCAGTGCATAAAATTTCTTATAAAAGCAGACTCTATGAATTAATCAGTGCTTCCATACAGTCTGTTTAAGCGAAACGGAATGATAAAAATTATTTTCTGTAGAGCAAAGCCCCCTGGTCTTCAGGCCCGCAGACCTTCCCCCTGGGGAGCCCTATGAACCTTTGCCAAATACTGGTATAATAAAAAGAATCGAAATATCTTAAGCTTGAAGTAAGGAGAAAACATGGATAACGACAAGAAGCCTTTTCACAAAGGCGGCAGAAAACCTTTTCGCAGGGACAGGAAAGGAGCTCCCGGCAGAAAGTTTAAACGGAAACTGGAACCGGGTGTAGAGTTTGAAGACCGCAGACTGGGCGTAGGTATCGTACGGAAGGTAACGGAAGATGGAATTACCGTAGCCTTCGGTGATGTGGAAAAGGTGATTCCCCGCAGGAAGCGGATGAACGCTCCGGAAACAGGAAGAAAACCGGCGCCCCTTGGAAAACCGATGGACAGGAAGGTATTTACCTTTGACGTGCAGCCGGGAGAAGGAAAGGCTCCTCTCAGGGATATAAGACCCCGCAAAAGAGAAGCGGAAGTGGGCCTTGAAGTGGTGGACGATACACTGGGAAAGGGCGTTGTGAGCCGGATTACGGAACGGGGCGTGTACGTGACCTATGAAGCTACCGGCGAACATGTCATGTATCCCCGGGGTCTCCCCGCCAAGCTTCTGAAGAGCGCTTTCCCGGAAGTAAAGAAGGAAAAGAAGGCGGAGCCGCACAGGGGCAAAGAAAGAACCTATACCGTACCGGCCCAGGCCAAACCGGAGAAAAAGGAAAAGGTGGTTCCCCATCGGGCGAAAGAAACCCATCGGGGCAATACCCGCTTCATTTCCCTTGGCGTTGGTACCCTGGTCATTTCTCCTCTCTATGGAGAAGGGGTTATTATGGAAATCAGCAATGGCCATATGACCGTGAAATTCAAGGAAGTGGAAAAGGAATATACCTATCCCGCTGCCTTTGCTGACGGAGACATCGAAGTACTGGAAAAAGAAGAGAAATAAGGAAACTGGGGCTGTGAAAAAATGATTTACATTTTTTCACAGCCTCTTTTGAATACATAAATTTTCACGGAAATTGGCCAAATGACAGTCAGCTTCCTGCCTCTACGTCATTTCGAGCGATGCTGCATGTAGTTATGGGTGATAATGCCTTTTGTTCTATTGAGGCTCTGAGCCCCGAAATCTCCCTCTGAAATGGTACAAGTCCCATCGCGGCAGGAGATCTCCAGGCTCAGAGTTTCAATCATGCCGGACACAATTCACCCATGGCGGTATGCAGCTCCGCTCGAGATGACGAAGCGGCAGGCAGCTTATGGGCATTCAGGAAGGTGACGAATGACAGAAGCGGCGCTTTCCATTACCGTCATTTCGACACTCCATAAACCTGCATACAAAAGGGGCTGTGAAAAAATGATTTACATTTTTTCACAGCCCCTTTTATTATTATTTCTTTTCCATCTGTATATAGCTTTCATCCCTCTTGAAGGGCTTTGTCATATCCATCTGGAATTTTGGCTTCCTGCCTTCCGCCGTGATTTCCACCTGTTTGATATTGGGGAATTCGGTGAGGGTGTCCACGGTCATGGCAATGAAGAGGGATTCACCGGTGGAGCCTTTGATGTCATTCAGTTCTTTGCTGAAGTTTACATAGGCGGTGCCTTCTTTCACGGAAATATTTTTTAATGTAAGTCCCGCAGGGAGGAGGGGATATTTGGATTTCCGGTCGGTGCGGATCATTTCTTCCATTGCTGTTTTGGCTGTGCGGCTGCCTGCTTTTACTTTCTTTGTGACAGGAATGATTTTCATGCCGTCATCGGAAGCTTTGTAATAGAGAAGGGTAGATTCCTTTTCTGCAGGAAGGACGGCCTGGGAGGAGGCTGCTTTGGGGGAAAGGCTTTGGGATGCCTGTTCCCCGCTGTCCGGCGAGCAGCCTGTAAGGGCGGCAGTGAGGACGGAGGCGGCCAGAAGGGAAAGAATTGTTTTTTTATTCATCGGGGGGCCTCCTTAGGAAATGGCGGAGAAATAGTTGACCAGTCCGTTGAAGAGGCTCTGGGCAATGCCCCGGGGACCCCAGGTGGAGGTCAGCATTTTCACGCGGTGACCGTTGGTGATGAATCCCATTTCCATAAGGACCGAGGGCATGGCGGTATGCACGTTCACGTAGAAATCATTGGATTTTACGCCTCTGTCGGGAATGGAGAGGGAGTTCATGGTGGCCTGGTGCATCATCTGGGCCAGCAGCAGGTCTTTGGAGCTCTTGGCGTTGTAGTAGGCGGTGGTGCCATCTACAGAGGAGTTGGAGAAGGAGTCGATGTGGATGGATACGAAGGCATCTGCATGGGCTTCATTAGCCACGTCGCAGCGGGCCTGCAGCTCAGGGTCTGCGTCCGCCCAAGGGCCATATACATCTTTATCGGTTTCTCTTGTCATTACTACTTTGGCGCCGGCGGATTTCAGCATATCCCGGAGGGGGAGGGCAATGGAAAGGGTAATGTTCTTTTCATATACCTCTTTGCCGCCGATATGGCCGATGGCGCCTACATCTGTGCCGCCGTGGCCGGGGTCAATGCAGATAACCTTGCCCTTCAGTACGCTTTTGGCATCGGAGGACACATTGTAGCTCTGTTTCTTGTAGGAGGAAGGGGAAGCCGAAGAAGAGGGAGCGGCCGCTTTCTTTTTATAGGTCTGTTTGGCGCCGATAACAGGAATATCCACTACCAGACGGTGGGGCTTTTTCATCTTTGCGTCAGGACGGAGGGCAAAGACGCGGATGTCATCAATTTTCTGGGGCTTGGTGAGGGCTACATCCAGATAGGTGTCACCATCCTTTTCGGACAGGGTGACCAGATCCATGGCCCTTGGGTCCATGTCATACTGGGTGGCTACCTTGCCAAGGGAAGTATTTCTTAAAATGACCTCGAAATTTTTGCCAGGATTGTCGATGGCCGCTTCCGCATGGACGGCTTTGTTCAGATCCATGGCAATGCGGACGAAGGGAGGATCGCCGTCATTGCGGGATGTCCAGCGGAGGGCTGTCACCTGGGCATCCTTCGCCAGGGAGGGAGAGGCGGAGGGAAGGAGAAGAAAAGCAATAAGAATTAAAAATAATTGAATGATTCTCTTTATCATTATATTGTCCTTTCTGAAAATTAAACTGCCATGGCAGAAAACAGAGCAGGGAGAAGATGATATCCTGTCTGCTTTTATGCATCAGGTAATTTATATTATAACACTACTGCCCAAGGGACGGCTCCTTTTTTGAAGGACAGGGAAAATCAGGGCGGGAAAGAGGGAAAGGAGTAGGATTCAAAAAATGTATATCGTATGACAAATTCTCATTTTTTGTGATAAATTTCTACTTTTGATAGCAAAAGCCTGTAAATCGTAGTAAAATAATTTATATTGCCAAAATGGGCTTGCTTTATGCTGCTGAAAACACTTTACTTTTGAAATGGATAAAAGGGGAGTTTTAAGTGAAATTATTACCAAATAGCTGGAAAAAGGCTGCCGCCGCTGCTGCTGCGGTGATGCTTCTTTCTTCGTCTGCCTTTGTTTTGTCCGGATGTGCGCCGGGACAGGCGAAGAGTGCTGCTTCATCTTCCGTTTCCGCTGCTGCCGCTGATTCCCAGATGAAGCCGGGAGTTGCCTATGTGAAAAGGGATCCTTCCGTACCCTACAGCGTGCCGGAAGGGGTGTCCGTCCTCATGTACCACATGATCGGCGATATTCAAAACAACGCAGCCGTCATGACGGAAGCCAATCTCCGCCTGCAGATGAATTATCTCCGGGACCACGGCTACCATCCCATTACCATGCAGGAACTGTATGACTATATTACCAAAGGGGCGCCGCTTCCGGAAAAGCCGGTATGCATTACCTTCGATGACGGCTACCTTGACAGCTACACCATTGTGTATCCTCTCATGAAGGAATACGGGTTCCCCTGGACCCTCTTCCTCATCACCGATGACGTAGGCAAGCCCTACAACCGCATGACCTGGGACCAGCTGAAGGAAATGGCTGACAGCCATACGGTGACCATTGCTAACCACACCCTGTCCCATCCGAAACTCCATAATCTGGCTACTGCCAAGGAAAAGGAGAAGGAAATCGTGGAAGCCAATGAGGCTTTGAAGTACCATCTGGGCATTGATAATGCCTGGCTGGCCTATCCCTACGGGGACTATGATGACCAGGTGGTGGAAATCTGCAAAAAGGCAGGCATTAAGATGGCAGTAACCACCGATTCCGGCCGTGTCCATGTGGGAAGCTATCCCTATGAACTGAAGCGGGTATACGTAGGAAATGATATTTCCCTGGCCCGTTTCTCGGAAAGGCTGAATAAGGATAATTACACGCCGGTATAAGGAGAGAATGAATTTTTCTCCGTCGGACTCTTCATTTTTTAGGAGCAAGAATGAGACGCATATTTCACAGCTTTATTTTCAAATTCATCATCATCACACTGCTCTTCTTCATCGTTACATCGCCGGTGGTGGTTCTCTTCGGGCCCTTTGGCAACCTGAAGCGGGCGGTGGTAGGGGCCATCATGCGCTCCCGTCATCCCCAGTACATTACCTGGCTCTATTCCCAGGATGAACTGAACCAGATTCTGGGCGTGGTGAAAACGACGGATACGCAGAAAGTATTTTCCTTTAAGCCAAGAACCGATTCAACCCTGAACCTGAAGAAGATTGAAACGTCCCGTTTCGTAGGCTATCTTCTGGAAATTCCCAACCCCACCAGGGTGGAAGTAGCTACGGCAGAAGATATTAACGAAAAAGGGGACACCACCAGCAGCATTGCCAAGAAGAACAATGCGGTGGCAGCCATTAACGGCGGCGGGTTCTATGACCCAAACGGCACCGGCACCGGCCGTCTTCCCTACGGATTTATCCTCCATAAGGGCAAGTACCTTCTGGGACAGCAGGTGGATGACAAGGAAAAGGTGGATTTTGTAGGCATGACCAAGAGCGGCAACCTCATTGCCGGCAACTATAACAAGAAGGAGCTCCGTGACCTGGGTGCCGTGGAGGGGCTGACCTTCGGACCGCCGCTTATTATCAACGGACAGAAAGTCATTAAAAGCGGTGACGGCGGCTGGGGCATTTCTCCCCGTTCCGCCATCGGCCAGAAAAAGGATGGCACCATCCTCTTCCTGGTAATCGACGGAAGGCAGCCGGGATACAGCATCGGCGCCACGCTTGTGGATTCCCAGAATATTCTTTATGAAAACGGCGCATACATTGCAGCCAACCTGGACGGCGGCTCCTCCACCACCCTTTACTATAACGGCAAGGTAGTGAACAAGCCGGCAGACCTTCTGGGCGAGCGCATGATTCCTACCGCATTTATTGTGAAATAAGGAGGACAGGGTGAATAAGAAATTTGTTCAGCTGGCAGTCTGCTTCGTCCTTGGTCTGGGCATCCAGGCAGGCGCCTATCTCTACATGGACCGTGTCCTCTTTGCGCCCCTTTCCAGCGGCGACTATGATATGTCCGACGTCAAGGACAAGATGGCGGAAGCGGCGGAAAAGGAAGGAAAGAAACTTTTCGCCAAGGTCAGCGTCAAAGGGAAAGCCTATTATTCCCATGACTACAAGTACATGGCCGACGTAACCGCCGATACGGTTACCATTTATAAGGCCGACGATCTGGGAAATCCCCAGAAGGTGGATTTGAAGAACCAGGGGGTGTCCTTCTTTGAATGGATGCCGGACAGAAACCTGGCCCTCATGGCCCTCTATCCGGCGCACTGGAAGGGCGGCCGCTGGGACGTAACCCTGGCCCGCTACAATCCCGACGGCACCACCCATGAGTCCGACGCCCCCATTCGGGATCTTCCAAGAAATTCCAAAATCGTGGATGTGGCTTACTCTACCGCCACCAATGCGGTGTATATGAAAATGGAAGTTGGAAAAGGCCTCTATCGTATTTACCGCACCGACGCAAACTACGATACCCGCCGTATCTACATCCAGACATCCCATATCGGGAAGATTGCGGTGTACTATGATAAGGACCGCCTCTTCTACGATGACAGCCAGAAGGGCATCCTCTATACCTTCAACGGAGATGACAGCTCCTGGCGTGTCATCTCCCCGCCCGGCGCTTTCCGCCTGGTTGGCGTGGACGAAGAAAAGACCATTTATGCTGTCAAGGTGAATACCAAAGGCGAAGTGACAGCCTACTACACCGGCAAACTGGGCGTAGGCTTCAAGGAAGTGAAAGCCCTGGATGCACCGGTGGAATTCAGCTCCGTAACCATGCATATGATTAAGGAAGCATCCCTCCAGTCAGGAAATAAATAAAAAATTTTGAAAAAGGGGCTGTGAAAAAATGACTTACATTTTTTCACAGCCCTTTTTGTATACATAAATTCTCACGGAAATTAGCCAAATGACAGCCTGCTTTCTGCCTCAATGTCATTTCGAGCGATGCTGCATATAGTTATGGATGATCATGCCTTTTGTTCTATAGAGGCTCTGAGCCGAAAAATCTCCCGCCGCTTTGTCATCTTGGGAGGGGGCGGAAGCAGTCCCTGTTTTACTAAAAAAACAGGGTGTCAGAATCCCTTCGAAATGGTATAATATTTTAGATATACATAGTATTTGCAAGCAGGAAGGGAGAGCGTGAATGGACGAGAAAGAAGAGGTCTACACCGCCGATGACCGGCTCATTGTGGCGCTGGATGTGGATTCTTTTGACAAGATGAAGGAACTGGTGGATGAGCTGGGAGATCTGGTTTCCTATTACAAGGTGGGCATGGAGCTGTACTACAGCGCAGGCAGCGAAACCATCCGCTACCTGAAGGAACATGGGAAAAAGGTATTCCTGGACCTGAAACTCCATGATATTCCCAATACCGTAGGCCACAGCGTGGCTTCCGTCACCAGGCTGGGAGTGAACCTGATTACGGTCCATGCCGGCGGCGGCAGGGCCATGATGCAGGCCGCAGCCCGTTATGCCAAAATCACGGCAGATGAGCTGGGCGTAGAGCGTCCGAAGATTCTGGCAGTGACCGTACTTACCAGCTTTGATGACCAGGGCTGGCAGGAAGTGGGAGGTCATCTTCCTATCCAGGACCATGTACTGGAACTGGCAGAGCTGGCGAAACATTCCGGCGTAGACGGCGTGGTAGCTTCTCCAAAAGAAGCATCTTCCATCCGCAAGATGGCAGGAGATGATTTCCTCATCGTCACTCCGGGCATCCGTCCCTCTTTTGCCCAGACCGACGACCAGAAGCGTATTGCCACCCCGTCGGAAGCTTTCAAGAACGGCTCCTCCATGCTGGTCATTGGACGCCCCATTACCCAGGCCATTGATCCCTGCGCCGCAGCCCGCCTGATTTTAAAGGAAATAAAGGAGAATGCATAATGAACGAAAAAGAAGTCGAATCTTTGCTGAAAGAAACAAAAGCCATTCTGGAAGGCCATTTCCTTCTCACCAGCGGCCTTCACAGCCCGCTGTATGTGGAAAAATTCAATGTGCTCCAGCATCCGGAATACACGGAAAAGCTGTGCCAGGAATTTGCCAGCCATTTCAAGGACATGGGCATTGAAACGGTAATCGGGCCGGCTACCGGCGGCATTATCCTTTCCCAGGTAACAGCCCGTCTGCTGGGCGTCCGCTCCATCTTCACAGAAAGAGAAAACGGTAAGATGACCCTGCGCCGCGGCTTCAAAATCGCTCCCGGAGAAAAGGTGCTCATCGTGGAAGACATCGTCACCACCGGCGGCTCCATCAAAGAAGTGGTGGACGTAGTCAATGAGGCTAAAGGCGACATCGTAGGCATCGGCCTCTTCGTAGACCGCTCCGGCGGCAAGGCGGACTTCGGCGTTCCCAAGGAAAAGGTATACCCCCTTCTCCACCTCACCGTTCCCACCTACAAACCGGAAGAATGCCCCCTGTGCAAGGCAGGCGTTCCCATTACAGAACGGGGCAGCCACCATCTGAAGTAATGAAATTGTGAAATCAAAAAAGCTGTAGAGCCATCTGGCGCTGCAGCTTTTTATTGTGGGATTGCAGGGGAGGGGGCGGGGAAGATAGTACGGAACGCCCTGCGTTCTCTTTGGGCGGAGGGGGTCACGAAGTGGCGAAGGGGCGCACGAGGCTGCAGGACGGAATGATTCTAAGGATGAACAGACTGCCAAATGGCAGCCTTCCCGCTGGTTAGTATTGATTCCGATTGCTTTATATGCGGCATGCACTAAGGAAGCACTGATTCATTCGCAGAATCGAATTTCATATGAATTTTTATCCAATGCTTCGTCATAAGTCTCCTTAAATAGCTTGCTATTCGCGTCAACTTATTCCTTGCATTGAATAAAAATTCAAGAATGAAATCCGATAACGATTTAATCAGCGCTTCCCTAAGATTCTTCGCCTGCGGCTGAGAATGACGATGAGGGAGGAAAGGTAATCCCGTAACGCTGACTTTATATTTATTGCCGCGTTAGCGGCAATCCACAACCCTCAGACGCAGAGCGTCTGTCAAACTTAAGAACCTTAGGAACCCTCGGGGCCCCAGGCCCCGTCAACCTTCCCCCTCTGAACCCACAGAACTCTTTGAACCTTTCGAAACCGGCCTCTTTGCGCGAAGCGCACACAACCTTTTTATACAACCTGCGGCGCCCCTCTGCGGCCTTCGGCCGCAGTACATTACGCCTTTGCCGTTCCTTCCACCAGTTCGGTGAACAGGTCATGAACCGTGGTGATTTTATTGATTTTCCATGCGTTGGCACCGCAGAAGACGAGGCCGTGGTCCACATCTCCTTTGACGGCGCGGATGAGGGCCTGGGTGATGCAGTAGGGGGTGGTGCCGGGATCACAGGTCTTAAGGCAGTGGAAGCAGTTGGTTACCGGCATTCTTCTCTGCTGCACGGCGCAGACAAAGGGGTTCAAAAGGGCTCTGCCGGGCATGTGGACCGGGCTCTGCACGATGGTGACGTCCTTTTCTTTGGCCTTTACATACATATTTTTGAAAGCTTCCGATGCGTCGCACTCTTTGGTGGCTACGAAACGGGTAGCCATCTGCACGCCGGAGAGGCCCAGGGAGAGGTAATGCTCAATATCCTTTTTATCGAAAATGCCGCCGCCGAAGATGACGGGGATTTTCTTATGGAATTTTTCTTCAAATTCTTTGACCACGTCGAGGATTTCCCTGATTTCTTTTTCATAGCCGTCGCTTTCGTGCATTTTGACCTGTTCTCTGGTATAGCCCAGATGACCGCCGGCTTTCGGCCCCTCGATAACTACCAGATCGGCAGTGCGGTTATGGTGCTTGGCCCACAGCTTCAGGATAACACGGGCTGCTTTGGGAGAACCGATGATGGGTGCGATTTTTGTATCGGTCCCTTCCACACATACAGGAAGGTCCGCCGGAAGTCCGGCGCCGGAGAAGATGATGTCCGCTCCGTTTTCGGCGGCGGTGCGGGCGTAGTCTTCATAGTGCTGGCCCCGCCACATAATGTTTACGCCGATAATTCCGTTTCTCGCTTTTTCCCTAGCCTTCCGGATCTGGTCCTTCAGCGCACGGATGTTGGCTTTCACTGTGTTGGTGCGGAAATCGGGTTCATTGAAGCCGACCTGAGCGGCGGAAATAACGCCGATGCCTCCTTCTTTTGCCACGGCACCGGCCAGGCCGGAAAGGCTGACGCCTATGCCCATGCCGCCCTGGATAATGGGGATATTGGCGGTGAGGTCACCGATGTGGAGTTTTGGAAATTTCATATTTTTCCTCCTGCTGAGTTTCAAAAATATAATACAAGATTTTTTAAACGTTTGACAAATACAAATTCATGTAGTACCCTGTATTTACTGTAGTTTATTCCATGTACGCCAATAAGTCAATGAGAATTTTTCTGTTCTATCACATAGTTATTTATACACAAAGCTAATTAGGTTTGAATATAAAACTATGGGCTTTCTGTTTCCTCTATAGGAGGGATTTCTTTTATATCTGGTGATAACAGCAGAAATAACAAAAATCTGGTTTCTGCCGTTAAGCTTCTTCTCTGTCGGAGGACATTCTTCCCTAAAGGGTCGAGAGGGGAGAGCGGGAAACAGGATGAAATCGAAATTTTACCTTTTATCCAATTTCCTGGTGCAGTACTTGCATGGTTGTGGTATAGTATTATCAGCAGGTGATAAAAATGACGGAAAAACGGAAAATGGATAAAAATCAAAGACGAGAAGCCATACAGAATTTACTTCGCCAAAATCCATGTCTGACAGACGGAGATCTGGCAGAACGTTTTTCTGTATCTGCAGCCACCATCCGGCTGGACAGGCAGACCCTGGGCATTCCCCAAATGAGGGAGCGCATGGAACATCTGGTGGCTTCCCAGCCTTCAGAGGCCCGGGAAGGGCTTCGGGTTCTTGATCTGGATGTGGGACAGAAGGGTGTAGGCCTTTTGAAGACTACAGACGATATGGCCGACAGTGCCGGCATGGTGTCTGCAGAAAAGCTCTACGGCGCTGCGGCCGGATTTGCGGAGGCCCTGGCGGGAGTGCCCTTTGCATCTACCCAGGTGGGAAATATCAAGTACAAGATTCCTGTGGTTCCCGGAACTATCCTGATAGTCAAAGGGCGCATCGTCCTTATGCGGGGAAATAAGAAACATATATATATCAGTTTCTTCCGCGGAGATGAAGAGGTATACCGGGCCAAATTTATTATGGAAATTTTGAGTGAGACGGAGGCGTCCCATGGATAAAATCGCAGTTGACGCTATGGGCGGTGATTTTGCGCCGCTGGAAATCGTTCTTGGCGCTGTTCAGGCGGTACGGGAGTATCACATACCTGTGGTGCTGGTAGGTGACGAGGAACGGATCCGTGATATTTTACAGAAGCATCATGAGGAAAATAATCCTCTTATCGAAATCCACCATGCGTCCCAGGTCATTGAAATGGGGGAACATCCCGGCATGGCTTACCGCAAGAAGAAGGACGCTTCCGTGTCAGTGGGAGCGAGACTTGTGAAAAGCGGGGAATGCGGAGCCCTCATCGCTCCCGGTTCCACCGGCGCTGCGGTAACTGCAGGTCTTTTGGGCATCGGACGGATTAAGGGCATTGAAAGGCCCGCTATCCTGACTCCTATTCCCAATGAAAAAGGGGGATATACATACCTCATTGATTCCGGCGCCAGCGCCCAGCCCAAGGTGGAAACCTATGTGCAGAATGCCCTTCTGGGATATATTTATGCAGTGAAGGTGGCAGGTATTGCCCATCCGAAAATCGGGCTTCTGAATATCGGCGCAGAAAGCGCCAAGGGCAGCCCCCTGGTGGCAGAGGCGAACCAGGTGCTCTCCGGACAGAAAGTTATTCCCTTTGCAGGGAATGCGGAGGGACGGGATGTGATGACCGGCGATTTCGACGTCATCGTTACCGACGGCTTCACAGGCAATGTGGTGCTGAAATTCGGGGAAGGAGCGGGAAAGCTCATGGCCGCTCTTTTAAAAGACGCAGTCATGAAAGGCGGTATCCGGGCCAAGCTGGGAGGCCTTCTCCTGAAGCCGGCACTGAAGAAATATATGGCCAAGCGGCTGGACTATTCCGAATACGGCGGTGCGCCGCTCCTTGGTATCAAAGGAGCCCTTCTCATCTGCCACGGAGCATCCAAAGCCCGGGCTATCAAGAATGCTATCCGCATGGCCAGGGACGTCTGCAGCCAGCGGCTGGATGAAGTGGTGGCGGAAACCCTGTCCCACATGGAATTACCGAAAGAATCATAATTTTTCCTTCCTTATGGAAGCATGGATATTTTGGAAAAGCAGATTCAACGGGATGATGCTTTTCCCCATTCTGTTTCAGAAGTAAGAATCTGTCTCTTTTCAGGGAAAGGATTTCTAATGATGAATACAAAACGTTTTGCCGGTATACTTGGCACCGGTCATTATGCGCCGGAAAAGATACTGACAAATGAAGATTTGGAAAAAATGGTGGATACATCCGATGAATGGATCCGCACCAGGACAGGCATTGAGACAAGACATATTGCCGCCCAGTCGGAAAATACATCGGATCTCTGCGTAAAGGCGGCCCGCCAGGCTATGGAGGCAGCCGGTGTGACTGCCGATGATATTGATTTTGTGCTGGTGGCCACCGCTTCTCCGGACTATGTGGTGCCTTCCACTGCCTGCCTGGTGCAGGACAAGCTGGGCTGCACCCATGCAGGAGCCATGGATATTTCCGCCGGCTGTTCCGGCTATATCTACGCAGTGGCCCTGGCTTCCAATATGGTAAAGGCCGGCATGCACAAACATGTACTGATTATCGGCGCTGAAATCCTGTCCCGTCTGGTGAACTGGCATGACCGGTCCACCTGCATCCTCTTCGGCGACGGCGCCGGAGCAGCGGTGATTGGAGAAACGGGAGAAGGCCATGGTCTTCTGGCTTCGGACCTTGGCTCCGACGGCAGCCTTGGCAAAATCTTAGATATTCCCGCCAGCGGCGTAGCGGAACCGGTCACCCACCGTGCCATCGATTCCGGCCGTATTTATATCCACATGGAAGGGCCGGAAGTGTTCAAGGCGGCGGTCCGCCACATGGGGGCCACCACCCTGAAGACGCTGGACGCAGCAGGCGTGAAGAAAGAGGATATTAATATGTTTATCGCCCACCAGGCCAATAACCGCATTATCCAGGCCATTGCGAAGAGGCTGCAGGTGCCGGCGGATAGAATGTGGGTGAACGTAAACCGCTTCGGCAACACGTCCGCCGCCTCCGTAGGCATTGCCCTTGATGAAGCAGTGCGGGCAGGCAGGGTGAAGCACGGGGATATCGTGGTCCTCACCGGCTTCGGCGCCGGCCTGACCTGGGGCTGCGACGTGATGAGATGGATGTGAGGCGGTAAAGGCTGCTGAAGTTTCTGATTTCTGTCTCTGGAAAACGTTTTTTCCCATGAGTTTATTTCCAATGTCTACAATGTTACCATTACGTATTACGCCATGAGGTGATATGATGAAAACTGCATTTCTTTTCCCCGGCCAGGGCTCCCAGAAGGTGGGCATGGTTCATGATCTCTATGAAAAGTACGATTCTGTAAAGCATCTGATTGAAGAAGCGGATGATACACTGGGCTTTTCTATTTCCAAAATGATGTTTGAGGGCCCGGACTCCGAACTGATGAAGACGGAGTTCACCCAGCCCGCCATTCTGACCGCCAGCGTAGCTGTATGGCAGGTGCTGAAGGAAAAGGGAGTGGAACCGGACATTGCTGCAGGCCACAGCCTGGGCGAATACTCCGCTCTTGTGGCAGCCGGCGCTCTTTCCTTTGCAGACGCTGTGAAAACGGTTCATCTCCGCGGCCGTTTTATGCAGGAGGCAGTACCTCTGGGCAAAGGCGGCATGGCGGCAGTTATCGGCCTGACGCCGGATAAGATTGTGGAAGTATGTCAGTCTGTCACCACTCCGGAAGCGCCGGTACAGGCAGTTAACTTCAACTGCCCGGGACAGGTGGTCATCGCCGGGGCTACCAAGGCTGTGGAAAAGGCATGCGAAGCACTGAAGGCATCCGGCGCCCGCCGGGCTATCATGCTCCACGTAAGCGCCCCCTTCCATTCCACCCTTATGGAACCGGCAGCTGCCCGTCTGAAGGAAGTGCTGGATACCATTGAAATCCATGATACAAAGATTCCGGTGGTGGCCAATGTGAATGCAAAGGAAGAAATGAAGGCCGATGAAATCCGCAAAAACCTGGTAGACCAGGCCGCTCATCCGGTGCATTGGGAAGAATCTATCAGGAACATGATTGCCGGTGGCGTGGACTATACGGTAGAAGCAGGCCCGGGAACCGTTCTTTCCGGATTCATGAGAAAAATCGACCGCAAGGTGCCCTGTGTTCATGCAGAAGACGTGGCAACGGTGGATGAAGTGGTGAAAGCCCTGAAGGGAGAATAATCCATGGAAAATATTGAAAAAACAGCGCTGGTAACCGGTGCTTCCAGAGGCATTGGCCGGGCCATCGCCCTGGCCCTGGCTGCCAAAGGCTTTGCAGTGGCCCTGAATTATGCAGGAAGCCATGACGCAGCAGAAGCGGTGAAGAAGGAAATCGAAGAAGCAGGCGGCAAGGCTTTTACCATTCAGGGCGACGTGTCCAAAAGTGAAGATGTGGACCGCATTTTCAAAGCAGTGAAAGATGAATTCGGCGGGCTGGACGTACTGGTCAATAATGCCGGCATCAACAGGGATGCCCTCCTCATCCGCATGAAGGAATCGAACTGGGATGATGTGATTGCCACTGACCTTAAGAGCGATTTCCTTACCACCAAGGCAGCTGCTGCCATGATGATGAGAAAGAGAAAAGGCTCTATCATTAATATTTCTTCGGTAGTCGGCATTATGGGCAATATCGGCCAGGCCAACTACGCCGCTGCCAAGGCAGGGGTTATCGGCCTCACCAAAGCCTGCGCCAAGGAAATGGCTGCCCGGAACATCCGCGTCAACGCCGTGGCTCCCGGCTTCATTGAAACGGCCATGACCGACGGCATTCCTGAAAAGATCAGGGAAGGCATGATTTCCTCCATCCCCATGGGACGGATGGGACAGCCGGAAGATATTGCCAAAGCCGTATGCTTCCTGGCATCCGACGACTCCTCCTACATCACCGGACAGGTGCTGGTGGTGGACGGCGGACTTGTGATGTAATCCGGATAGGGAAAGTCCCTGTTTTATGAGACGCTGTTAAAAAAAACGGCCTGTTCTTTGGAAAACAGGTGACAAGCTCCCATACTTGTAATATAATCAGAAAGGTACAATTTCCAGTGAAAGGTGGTGAAATCATAATGAGCACATTTGACAGAGTAAAGAAAATCGTTGTTGACCAGCTGGGTGTAAACGAAGCTGATGTTACTATCGATTCTACTTTCATTGACGACCTGGGCGCTGATTCCCTCGACATCGTTGAACTGATCATGGCATTTGAAGAAGAATTCGACATCGAAATTCCGGATGATGCTGCTGAAAAGATTAAGACTGTAAAGAACGCTGTAGACTACATCGACAGCCAGATTCAGTAATCAGAAAGTAATAGTCATAATGGAGCCGGGGAATTGTTTCCCCGGCAAACCAGTATGATGGGGAAAATGCCTCAAAAAAGCGGATCACCAGTCCGTTGTCATCCGTTTTTTTGAGGTTTTATCCTACCGTGAATATAGATATTTATCATTGTTATTGCGAGGTGCTCCTTAATGGAAAAAAGAAGAGTTGTTATTACAGGCATGGGTGTCGTTTCTCCTGTAGGCATTGGAACAGAGGAATTCTGGAATGCGCTGATGGCAGGAAAATCGGGCATCGGCCCCATTACCGAATTTGATGCGGCAGATTTTCCTGTCCGCATTGCCGGTGAAGTGAAAGACTTTGACCCGGTGAAATATGTGGGGGACAGGAAAGCCGTCCGCCATATGGACCGGAATGTGCAGTTTGCCGTGGCTGCAGCAAGAATGGCTGTGGAAGACGCCAAGCTGGACATGAGCGCTGAAAACCCGGATCGCGTTGGTACCATCATCGGTACCGGCATCGGCGGTATCGGAACCATGGAAGATACGGTACATCGCATCGATACCAGAGGACCTTCCAAGGTCAATCCCTTTGCTGTTCCTATGATGATTGCCAACATGGCTGCAGGCCAGGTATCCATCAACTTCGGCCTCATGGGACCGGTACTGGCAGATGTGACCGCCTGCGCTTCCGGAAACAACGCCATCGGCCGCGCCACCAGAACCATCCAGTACGGCGATGCAGATGTTATGTTTGCCGGCGGCACCGAAGCTGCTGTGGCAAAGACCCCGATGGCAGGATTTGCTGCCATGAAGGCCCTGTCCTCCCGCGAATGCCCGCCGGAAGAAGCATCCTGCCCCTTTGACGTAAGAAGAGACGGATTTGTCCTTGGCGAAGGCAGCGGCGTGCTCATTCTGGAAGAACTTGAACATGCAAAGAAGAGAGGCGCCCACATTTATGCAGAAGTCATCGGCTACGGTTCCAACGGCGATGCCTACCACATCACCGCTCCCCGTCCCGGCGGAGAACTGGCTGCCCGCTGCATGAAGAAAGCCATCGACGACGCAGGCATTTCCCCTGATGACATTGACTACATCAATGCCCACGGTACCTCCACCGGCCTGAACGACAAGAATGAAACAAAGGCCATCAAAGATGTACTGGGCAAACATGCCTATGACGTGGTTATCAACTCCACCAAATCCATGACCGGCCATCTGCTGGGCGCAGCCGGCGCTATCGAAGCCATCGTATGCGTACTGTCCATTGAGCACAATAAAGTACACCAGACCCTGAACCTGAAGACTCCGGATCCGGAATGCGACCTGGACTATGTACAGGAAGGCCCCCGGGACGTGAAGGTGGATGTCACCATGTCCAATGCCTTCGGCTTCGGCGGTCACAACGCTGTTGTGGTGATGAGGCGCTATGAAGAATGAGCCATGCAGAAACAAGGCGTAAAGAACGCCTTGAGGAAGTAAGGAAATTTGCGGAAGAGAACAATATTCCCGTACAGAATATCCAGCTCCTGAACACCGCCCTCACCCATACTTCCTATGCCAACGAGCATAAGAACGAAGTCATTCATGACAATGAACGACTGGAATTCCTGGGGGACGCAGTACTGGACCTGGTGGTGGGGGAATACCTCTTCCTCCGCTTTCCTACCTGGCCTGAAGGAAATCTGACCCGCGCCAAAGCCAGCGCCGTATGTAAACCGGCCTGTGCAGAATGTGCCGCCAAGTTCCACATCGGCGACTACATGCGTCTTGGCAGGGGCGAAGAAATGTCCGGCGGAAGGACAAGGGTCTCCATCCTGGGAGACGCCTTCGAAGCAGTCATCGGCGCCATCTACCTGGACAACAACTACGAAGTGGCATCCCGCTTCATCCTGGGTCACCTGAAGAAATACCTGGACCTCATCGACGAAGGCAACTACGACCATGACTACAAAACGGACCTGCAGGAACTGGTGCAGAAGCACAAAGATGCAGAAATCCACTACGAAGTCATCCGCGACGAAGGGCCGGACCATGACAAAACCATCTGGATGAAGATTACCATCAATGGAAAAGACTTCGGTACAGGCAAAGGAAAAAATAAAAAAGAAGCAGCCCAGAAAGCGGCCAAAGAAGCCATCGGCCGCCTGCAGAAAGGCGCACAGATATAAAAGAAAGCACCGGATCCGGAAGGGACGGTGCTTTTGTGATGGTCTCTTCGCTATGCAGCGCCGGAGACATAAAGGCAAATCCCGCAACGTCCCGCGTTCCCTTTAGGATGGGAAAGGGGACACGAAAAATTTAGATAGGCCTTCCTTTTAAGAGGCTGCCTGCCGACAGGCAGTCTTCTGCAGGGAGATTTGAGGACTTCGTTTCACTGAATCCATGATAGGCAGGATTCATATTGCGCTTACCATTGCTCGAAATGACTGGGGAGCAATAATGACACAAACGCAAGTCCCGTAACGTCGACTTTATACTCATAGCCGCCAAAGGCGGTGCACAGCGAACTGGATTTGTAGGGAGTCGTCAGACGACTGAAAATCCAGTGAGTCGTTTCCCCTGTGGGGCTATCCACAACCCTCAGCGGCCAAAGGCCGCTGTCAAACTTCAGAACCCTTTGAACCTTCTGAGCTCTCATGCCGCAGGGCGCATCAATCTTAAGAACCTTTTTTCTCTCCCCAAACACACAATTACTTGCCTGTCATGGTATAATTAAAATAGAAAAATGTCGATTATGAAACTGTTCATTTTGAATGGTTTCATTTTTCTTTACGCGAAGAGGATGTCTATGGATAAGAGCAGGATACAAAGGCAGTATATGGAGCCCATGGTTCCATTCAAGCTGAAGGCGCCTTTTCAGCCTACCGGTGACCAGCCAAAGGCGGTGAAATCACTGGTAGAAGGGCTGAATGAGGGGCAGTGGGCCCAGGTGCTTCTGGGGGCTACAGGCACAGGGAAAACCTTTACCATGGCCAAGGTAATTGAAGAAGTGCAGCGGCCTACCCTGATTATTTCACCGAATAAAACCCTGGCGGCCCAGACGGCCAGCGAGTTCAAAGATTTCTTCCCGGACAACGCGGTGTATTATTTCGTCAGTTATTACGATTATTACCAGCCGGAGTCCTATGTGCCCCAGACGGACACCTATATAGAGAAAGATTCGTCCCGGAACGAGGAAATCGACAGGCTGCGCCATTCCGCAACCATGGCCCTCTTTGAAAGGAAGGACGTTATCATCGTGGCTTCCGTGTCCTGTATTTACGGCTTGGGGGATCCGGAGGACTACAGCACCATGGGCCTTTCCCTTCGTCCGGGAGAGGAAATCGACAGGGATACCATTATCGAAAAGCTGGTGAATATGCAGTACATGCGGAATGACATGAATTTCACCAGAGATACCTTCCGGGTACGGGGCGATACCATCGACGTATTTCCTGCGTCCGAAAATAATGTGGCCGTGCGGATTGAAATGTTCGGCGATGAGGTGGACTCACTCACCGAGTTTGATGTGCTCACCGGCGAAACGGTGGCGGAACGAAACCACATCGGCATATTTCCTGCTTCCCATTATGTTACCAGCTCCGATAAACTGCGGCGGGCTATGGGCTCCATTGAGACGGAACTGCAGGGAAGGCTGAAGGAACTCAGGGATGAAGGAAAACTGCTGGAGGCCCAGCGTCTGGAACAGCGGACGAACTATGACCTGGAAATGATGCAGGAGGTAGGGTACTGCTCGGGCATCGAAAACTATTCCCGCCATATGTCGGACAGAAAGCCCGGAGAGCCGCCCTACACCCTTTTGGACTATTTCCCCGATGATTTCCTCATCATGATCGATGAATCCCATGTAACGGTGCCCCAGCTCCGGGCCATGTACAACGGCGACCAGTCCAGAAAGCGCACCTTGGTGGACTATGGCTTCCGCCTGCCCAGCGCCCTGGACAACAGGCCCTTGACCTTTGATGAATTTACGGAACGAATCAACCAGATTATTTATGTATCCGCCACGCCGGGGCCCTATGAAATGGGGGTACAGACGAACCTGGCAGAGCAGATTATCCGTCCCACCGGCCTTTTGGATCCAAGCATCGAAGTGCGGCCCATTGAAGGGCAGATGGATGACCTGCTCGGTGAAATCCATAAGAGGGAAGAGGCCCATGAGCGTGTGCTCATTACCACACTCACCAAGAAAATGGCGGAAGACCTTACCGATTTCCTCACCGAAGCAGGAGTAAAGGTGCGTTACCTTCATTCCGATGTAGCCACCATTGAAAGAGCGGAAATCATCCGTGACCTCCGGGCCGGCGTTTTTGACGTACTGGTAGGCATCAACCTGCTCCGTGAAGGGCTGGATATGCCGGAAGTATCCCTGGTGGCCATTCTTGATGCCGACAAGGAAGGGTTCCTCCGTTCGGAAACATCCATGATCCAGGTCATCGGCCGGGCCGCCAGAAATGAACACGGCCACGTCATCATGTATGCGGACCGGGTGACAAAGTCCATGAAATACGCCATTGACGAAACCAACCGCCGCCGCAGCATCCAGGAAGCCTATAACAAGGAACACCACATTACGCCTCACACAGTGCAGAAGCGGGTTAAGGACCTCATCGACCTTACGAAGATAGAGGAAAAGCCGGCAGAGTACAGTAAGAAACCCGACAAAAAGGAAGAAATGTCGGATGAAGAGCTGTATATGCAGATGCAGCAGACCAAAAAAGATATGAAAAGGGCTGCCAAATCCCTGGAATTTGAAGAAGCCGCCATGTGGAGGGACCAGCTAGCCAAACTGCGCCAGATGTGGACCGATCGCTATGGCTCCAGAGCCGACGCTGCCTTGAAAAGGGTGAGCGCGGGGAAGAAGAGAATCAACCGGCCCATGAAGAAGAAAATATAAGAGGGGCCTAAAGGGGCCGTAAAGCGGCCCCCGGATTCAAAGGGTTCTGCCCGCCTCCGGCGGACGGGGTCAGAAGGTTCAGAGGGAAAGGCGGCGCCCTGCAGGCGCAAATTTTTATAAAACTTTTACAACTGGGCTTTGACCCGGAGAAAAGTGTTTCCCTTTTCCTGCCAAACCGGTATTCTTTTGTGAGGGAGTCGGAAGCACTCCTCCTGAACCCGGCAAACACAACCTTTCTGCACAACCTGCCGACGAAGTGGGCCATAACCTGCGCCGTCAGGCGCGCCCCTCTAAACCCATAATCACATAGAATCAATCATCAGCTTATGAAACTTACATCATGAGAAAGGAATAGAATGGAAAAAGGAATTGTCATTCACGGGGCCAGGCAGAATAACCTGAAGAACATCGACCTTACCCTGCCCCGGAATAAGCTCATCGTATTCACAGGCCTCTCGGGCTCCGGCAAGTCGTCCCTGGCCTTTGATACCATTTATGCGGAAGGGCAGAGGAAGTATGTGGAGTCCCTGTCTGCCTATGCCCGCCAGTTTTTAGGGCAGATGAACAAGCCGGATGTGGATAAGATTTCCGGCCTTTCACCGGCCATTTCCATCGACCAGAAATCCACCAGCCACAATCCCCGTTCCACCGTAGGCACGGTGACGGAAATCCATGATTACCTCCGTATGCTCTTTGCCCATGCCAGCCGGGCCTTCTGTCCTCACTGCGGCAGGCCCATCCAGCGGCAGACGGTGGACCAGATCGTAGACGCCCTTATGGCACTGGGAGACAGGACGAAGCTCATGGTGCTGGGCCCTGTGGCCTCCCAGAAAAAAGGCACCCACAAGAAGCTGCTGGAAGAGCTCCGGAAGGAAGGCTATGTCCGGGTGAGAGTGGACGGACAAGTAATCTCTCTTTCCGATGAAATCGAACTAGAAAAGAATAAGAAGCACACCATCGAAGTGGTGGTGGACCGCATTGTTATCAAGGAAGGCATCGTGCGCCGCCTCACGGACTCTGTGGAAGAAGCGCTGAAGCTGGGGGACGGTCTCATGGTGGGAGCCGTGGTTGGCGGGAATGACTACCTTTTCAGCACCCATTTTGCCTGCCCGGACTGCGGTATTTCCCTGCCAAAACCGGAGCCCCGCATTTTCTCCTTCAATAATCCCTTCGGCGCCTGCCAGGCCTGCATGGGGCTCGGCTCCTCCCTGGAAGCGGATTTCCGCCGTATCCTGCCGGATCATAAGCAGACCTTCCGTCTGGGTGCTATCCGCCCCTTCCCCTATAACCGGGAAAGCTGGCTGTACAAGCAGCTGGACGCCTTTTTGAAATCCTATGACCTTACCATGGATGCCTGCTTTGACGACCTGCCGGAAAAGGGGCAGGAAGAATTCAAGTACGGCGGCAGGGAAGTACTTACTTTCTCCTATACCAACCAGGACGGAGAGACGAAGACCTACCAGCGGCAGTTTGAAGGCCTTGTGCCCATGACCAAAAGACGGTACGAAGAAGCCTGGACGGAAAAAATGAAGGAATCCCTGGCCAATTACCTGGTCGAAAAGCCCTGCCCCGTATGCCATGGCGCCCGTCTCCGTCCGGAAAGCCTGGCCTTCCGGGTGGGAGGAAAGAATATAGCAGAGATTTCTGATATGCCTGTATCAGATCTGCTGCCCTTCCTTGAAAAGCTGGAACTCACGGATAAGGAAAAAATCATTGCCGACCAGATTCTCCGGGAAGTGAAGAGCCGTCTCACCTTCCTGTCCAATGTGGGTCTGGAGTACCTTACCCTGTCCCGGGGAGCTTCCACCCTGTCCGGCGGCGAAGCCCAGCGTATCCGCCTGGCCACCCAGATCGGCTCCGGCCTGGTGGGAGTGCTGTATATTCTGGATGAACCGTCCATCGGCCTGCACCAGCGGGACAACGATAAGCTGCTGGCTACCCTGAAGGGCATGCGGGACCTGGGAAATACGCTTATTGTAGTGGAACACGATGAGGACACCATCCGCACCGCCGACTGGGTGGTGGATATCGGTCCCGGTGCCGGCGAAAACGGAGGATATGTGGTGGCGGAAGGAACGCCGGAGGATATTAAGAAATCGAAGAACTCCATTACCGGCGCCTACCTCCGGGGGGATAAGTACATCCCCCTGCCGAAGGAAAGAAGAAAGGGAAACGGTCTCTTCCTTACTGTCAAGGGGGCAGCGGAGCATAACCTGAAGCATATTGACGTGTCTTTCCCTTTGGGCGCCTTCACCGTGGTAACCGGTGAATCCGGCTCCGGCAAGAGTACCCTGGTGAATGAAATCCTTTACCAGGGCCTGTCCAATATAAAGAACCACACCTCCTATGCTGCCGGAAAGTATGACGCCATGGAAGGGGCGGAGTATGTGGATAAAATCATCGACATCGACCAGCAGCCCATCGGCCGTACGCCCCGTTCTAATTCTGCCACCTATACCGGCGTATTCAATGATATACGGGAACTCTTCAGCCAGACTTCCGAAGCCAAAATGAGGGGATACAAGCCCGGCCGCTTCAGCTTCAATATCAAAGGCGGCCGCTGCGAAGCCTGCCACGGCGACGGCATTATTAAAATCGAAATGCAGTTCCTCTCCGATGTATACGTACCCTGCGAAGTCTGCCACGGCGCCCGGTATAACAGGGAAACCCTGGAGGTCCGGTACAAAGGGAAAAATATTTCCGACGTCCTCAACATGACGGTGGATGAAGCGGTACCCTTCTTTGAAAACCATCCGAAAATCCTCCGCAAACTGGAAACACTGCAGGAAGTGGGGCTGGGCTACATCCACCTGGGCCAACCTGCCACCACCATGTCCGGCGGCGAAGCCCAGCGCGTGAAGCTGGCTACGGAACTCATGAGAAGGGGCACCGGCGATACCCTCTATATTCTGGACGAACCTACCACCGGCCTTCACTCCGAAGACATCAGGAAACTGCTCATCGTACTGCAGAAACTGGTGGACCAGGGAAATACGGTGGTCGTCATCGAACATAACCTGGACGTGGTAAAGGTGGCGGACTACATCGTCGACCTGGGTCCCGAAGGGGGAGACAAGGGCGGCGAAGTGGTGGCCTGCGGCACACCGGAAGACATCTGCCGGGTGAAGCGGTCCTACACCGGCCAGTACCTGCTTCCTGTGATTGAAAGAACCAGAGAAGTGATGAAAGCCCATGAAAATGATTGACGTAAACGACAAAATCAGGGCCAAGGTGGAAGCCCTGCCGGACTCCCCCGGCGTCTATCGCTGGAAAGACAAGGACGGCCGCATCATTTATGTGGGAAAGGCAAAGAACCTGAAGAACCGGGTGCGCTCCTACGTCAGGGAGGACAAGAACCGCTCCCCCAAGGTGGCTGCCATGATCCGCCATGCGGAGGATCTGGACATTACCATGACCGCCACGGAAATGGAAGCCCTCATCCTGGAATGCAACCTCATCAAGGAAATCCACCCGAAGTACAACATTTCCCTCAGGGACGACAAATCCTATCCCTATGTGAAAATCACCACCAATGAAGAATGGCCCCGTATCTTCGTCACCCGGAACATCCGCCATGACGACGGCGCCCGCTACTTCGGGCCCTTCACCGACGTAGGGAGCCTTCGCACCACCCTGAGCCTCCTTCGGCGGTACTATCCCATCCGCAGCTGCCGGTCCATGAAAGTATCCCGTCCCTGCCTCCAGTACCACCTTCACCTCTGTGCAGGCCCCTGCTTCCAGCTCTGCTCAAAGGAAGACTACGACTCCTATGTACGCACGGTGTGCGATCTTTTCGAAGGGAAAAGCATGGAACTGGTAAAAGAACTGAAGCAGAAAATGATGGACGCTTCGGAAAAAATGGACTATGAACTGGCCGCCCATTTCCGGGACCAGATCCGGGCCATCGAATCCGTACAGCAGCGCCAGCACATCGTAGCCAACGAAGGGGACTTCGACGTAGTAGGCTATGCCAGAGACGGCAGCCATGCAGGACTGGAAGTCTTCTATATCCGCTACGGCCGCATGGTGGGCAAGGAAAACTTCAGCATTCCGGAAAGTGAAAACGAAACGGACGAAGAAATCGTAACCGCCTTCATCCGCGATTTCTACGGCGCCAATCCCACCTCCATTCCCAAAGAAATCATCCTGCCTCTCCTTCCGGCGGAACAGGATCTCATTGCTTCCTGGATGACAAAACTCCGGGGCAGCGAAGTCAGCCTCATCCTGCCCCAGCGGGGATTCAAACGGCGGCTGAAGGACATGGCCATGGCCAATGCTGCCAAGTATCTTTCTGACAAAAAACTGCAGTGGGAATACCAGGACGCCAGAGAACAGGGGGCAGTGAAAAAACTGAAAGATCTGCTCCATCTGCCAAGGCTTCCGGAACGGATGGAATGCTTCGATATTTCCCATAACCAGGGTGCAGAAACCACGGGCTCCATGGTGGTCTTCGAACACGGCCGCCCGGCCAAGCGGGAATACAGGAAATTCAAACTCCAGACCACCCAGGGCCATGCCGATGATTTCAAATCCATGGCAGAAGTCATGAGCCGCCGCTATGGAAACGAAAAAGACTGGCCCGCACCGGACCTTATCGTTCTGGATGGCGGCCTGGGACAGCTTCATGCCGCCCTGCCCGCCATCAGAAACGCCGGCTGTGATGCCCCTGTCATTGGCCTGGCCAAGAGAATCGAGGAAATCTACGTGGAAGGTTCCGAAGACCCCATCATTCTGGATCATCACGAACCGGCCCTCCAGCTCCTCCAGTTCATTCGCGACGAAGCCCACCGTTTCGTCATTACCTACCACAGGAAATGGACGAATAAGAGAAATACCGAATCCATCCTGGACCACATCGAAGGCATCGGCCCCACCAGAAGAAACGCCCTGTGGCATGCCTTCCGCTCCCTGGACGAAATGAAAAAAGCCACGGTGGAAGAGCTCTCCCAGGTACCCGGCATGAACAAAAGAGCCGCCGAAGCGGTGCACCGTTTCTTCCATATGAGAAAAGACGAAAAACAGATGATCATTAACGGGCAGAAGGTGGGGGAATAGACGAGAGATGTCAGATTTTAGACAATCAGACAACCAGATGTCAGGCGTTCAGACAGTCAGACACCCGCTGGAGAGGTCATTCTGGGCGCCAGCGAAGAATCCTGGTGCATGCCGATAGTGGCACAGAAGCCGATAAATACCGGTCGGCGGATGGGCAGACGCAAACAAGAGACGGCCAGACAGTCAGACAGGCTGCCGGGGAAGTCATTCTGAGCGCAGCGAAGAATCTTGGTACATGCCGATAGTGGTACAGAAGCCGATAAATACCGGTCGGTGGGTGGGCAGACGCAGACAAGAGACGGATGGCCGTTCAGACAGTCCGCCGGAGAGGTCATTCTGAGCGCCAGCGAAGAATCTCGGTAAGCGTCGATAGTGATACCATAGTCGGTAAATACCAGTCTGGCGGGAGGGGCAGAAGCAAGACATCAGACCGGGCAGATATAAGGCAGGACAGTCATTTGGTTTACAAGAAACGGTTTGACACAAGTGCTTACTCCACTTCATTGCCATTTCGACTGCAGCGAAGCGGAGTGGAGAAATCTCATTCCGAAGTGATACAAGCCACAGTGTTGTTGGAAATTCTCGGAGCCTATAAGCGATCAAAGGGATGTGAAAAATTGATTGAACATTTTTTCACATCCCTTTTCAAACATATGGATACATCTACATCTGAAGTGGAAGAAATGAATAGGTTTTGATTTCCGTACAAGTAGGGAATATGTTATAATACTTGACAGATTTTAATGATTATAGATCGGTGGAGGGAAAACCAGGTGGAATTGTTATCAATAGTGGTGCCTTGTTTCAATGAAGAAGCCACTATACCCATTTTTTATGATGCGGTAGAAAAAATCAGGCATCAGATTGATGCAGACATAGAATACTGCTTTATTGATGACGGGAGTCGCGACGGGACTCTCGATATTTTGCGTGACTTGAATAAAAAATCGGGGGGGTAGTTCGTTACACTTCTTTTTCCCGTAATTTTGGTAAAGAAGCAGCCCTTTATGCAGGGCTTAAAATGGCAAAGGGAGATTATATAGTGACAATGGATGTGGATTTGCAGGATCCGCCATCCTTGCTGCCTGAAATGTGGCAAATTCTTCATAATCCGGATAACGATTATGACTGCGTGGCTACACGAAGGACAACAAGGAAAGGGGAACCGCGAATCCGCTCTTTTTTTGCGCGCCTTTTTTATAAGCTCATTAATGAATTATCCGATACAGAAATCGTGGATGGAGCCAGAGATTATCGCATGATGACGCGGCAGATGGTAGATGCGGTGATTCAAGATAGTGAGTATAATCGTTTTTCCAAAGGTATATTCAGCTGGGTGGGATTTCATACCAAATGGCTGGCTTATGAAAACGTAGAACGAAGCGCAGGCGAAACGAAGTGGTCATTTTGGAAACTGTTCAAGTATTCCATTGAGGGGATTCTTGCATATACCACAGTCCCGCTCTATCTTTCTTCCATCATGGGTATCCTTATGTGTGGAGTATCGTTCGTAGCACTTCTATTTATTATCATCAGAGCCTTTGCCTTTGGTGATCCTGTAGCAGGGTGGCCTTCTCTGGTATGTATCATTACCCTGCTAGGTGGGTTAATTCTATTAGCCTTGGGGATCATGGGACTTTATATTGCCAAGATTTATTTGGAAACTAAGAAAAGACAGATATTTATTGTGAGGGAAAAGAATTAATATGAAATTCATGAATATTTTTTATAAATGTGAGAATATAATTGAAGATAATGTGCTGGCATGTAAATGGGTAATCAAACCGGTATTAGAGATTTCAATTATTTATTTCATTGCTTTATTATCTTTATTCAGGGCTAATTTTAATTATATCGATGACTTAGGCCGTGTAGCACAGGGATATAGAAATTGGATTAACTGGAGCAGGTTTATTTCGCAAGAATTATCCGTATTAATTAACACGCAGAAAAATTTAACTGATATTTCTCCACTGACTCAACTGATTGCCATTCTTATTATTGCTTTAGCGGGAGTTATCATTATATATACTTTTACGGAGAAAAAGACTGTGCAGCTATCTATGATAGCTGCAGTAGTTCCTTTAGGATTATCTCCTTGGTTTTTGGAATGCTTTTCTTATAAGTTTGATTCTCCTTATATGGCATTAAGTGTACTAGCAAGTGTAATTCCCTTTATTTTTTGGCAGAAGGATTTTCATAAATTCATTGGTCTTTCAGTGCTGGGAATTCTTGTTATGGATACGACTTATCAGGCGGCATCTGGAATATATATAATTGAGGTTTTATTTTTATGCTTTTATAAATGGATGTATGGGACCAGAGCTAAAGATTGCGTAATATGGCTGAGTTCAGCAGCAGGGAGCTATGTTATGGCAATGATAATCTATCGTTTTGCATTGATGCGCCCGGCGACAGATTATGTGTCAACAAATTCAGTGGGAGCTAAAAGCTTACCATACCTTCTTATCCATAATGCTACTCAATATTTAAACACCATATACTTTGATTGCAATAAAACATGGGTAATCTTGTTTGTGCTTATAGCCATCAGTTTTATCATCCTGACAATTTTTAAGTCGAGGAAAAATAAGATTTTGACATTTCTTGTAGCCTTGGGTATTGTAATTATTTCTGCTGTCCTTTCTTATGGAGGATACTTGGCGCTGGCGAAACCTTTATATGCACCGAGAGCACTATATGGATTTAGTTTTTATGTTTCAATTCTCATGGTAATGTCCGTAGCGATGCTGCAGCGGGGATATTTTATTAAGTTATTGATTATGATGATGGCTTGGTGCATGATCGTCTTATCTTGCACATACGGTAATGCATTGGCAGAACAGAAAAGATATACTGACTTTAGAGTACAAATGGTAATTAATGATTTGAATAGAGTCGCAACTTACAATCCCGGGCATAAATTTGCCATTCAGATTAATGGCAATATTGGCAAGGCTCCTGCAGTAGAGCGGATGCAACAAAAATGGCCTGCTCTTCGAAGGCTGGTTCCATCAACATTTGGAAGTAACTGGTACTGGAATCAATTTTACTTTTTTAATTATTTTAAACTTAATGCAGATAAATGGGATATGAAAAAAGGAGATATGAAGAAAATGAATCTCCCCGTTATTGTAGATTCTAGGTATCACCTGATCCAAGCAGATGACACTCATGTAATGATAACATTACGGTGATTTCACATTCTACTTATATGGGGCCTTTTTTTCGAGGGTATGCTGGGAAGGGGGAGCAAGGGGAATATTTGTAAATTAAGGAAATGCTGCAGTTTAAAAATTTCTGAATTCAATCAAACAAGCGCAATTTCAACATTGCTAACCCTTGACAAAGCCCGATTCTCCACGTATAATGATGAAGTTGATAATTTTATCCACCAGCTTAAGGCGCTGTATAAAACATACAGCAGGAGCTATCAAGCGGCAGGCCGATAGGTAAGGAGGTGCTAAGAATGCCGGTTCCGAAGACAAAAAGTTCCAGATCCCGTCGTGATAAGAGACGTGCAAACTGGAAGCTGACTGTTCCGGGTCTTGTGGAATGCCCGCAGTGCCATGCACTGAAAAAACCTCATCATGTATGCCCTGTATGCGGTTACTACAAAGGCAAACAGATCATCAGCAAGACTGTTGAAGAATAATAGAAAAACGTTTTCCTCCAGAGGGAAACGTTTTTTTAATGCCTGGAAAGAGGATAGATGGTAGAAGATAGACGTCAGACGCTCAGGCGGTCACTTCCCGCTGACCGGTATTCTTTAGGGAAGCGCTGATTAAATCGCAGAATCTAATTTCATATGTATTTTTATCCAATGCTTCGTCATAAGCCTTCTTAAATAGCTCGTTCTTATCTTTTTTCGGACCTATCCTCAGGGCTCCGCCCAGGGGCTGTGAAAAAATGTAAATCATTTTTTCACAGTCCCCTTTTTTATAAATAAATTTTCACGGAAATTGGCCAAATGACAGACTGCTTCCTGCCTCTACGTCATTTCGAGCGATGCTGCATGTAGTTATGGATGATAATGCCTTTTGTACTATTGAGGCTCTGAGCCCCGAAATCTACCGCCGCAATGAGGTTTATACTATCGTGGAATGAGATTTCTCCACTCTGTGGAGGTCCTGCATAGGACTTCCAAGTCAGCCGAAGTTGGCCTCTAGCCTGCCCAATAAGAGGCTTTCCTATTGTCGGCTGACCGACCGTCGAAATGACAGTGAGGCGGAGTGGCAGCGGTGTCATTTCTATATTTTTTCATAGCCCCCTGACTGTTCGTCATGTGCCGTATTACCGCCACGTTCTTACGAATGAAGAAGGCTTCAGTATTCCGTCATGCAGCACTGGAGACACAAATGTAAATCCCGTAACGCTTACTTTATACTCATCGCGGTTAGGTGATACCGCAACCCTCAGCGGCCCAGGGCCGCTGTCAAACCTGAGAACCTTCCGGCCCGGCGGGCCGGTTAATCTTTAGAACCTTTTTCACCTGAACCCTCTGAACCCCCTGAACCCGCCCGCCGCAGGCGGGCCTTTCTTTTATCTATTTTCCACATGGTATCCATGCAGAAAATATGCTATAATTATCGCAAGTTCAATGCAGAAGTCTGCTCGTTCCGGTTTCATTTGAAGGATAGTTTGATTAGGAGTTATGGAGCGTTGGAAGAGGAGAATGGATGCAAAATAAAAAAAGGGAGGAACAGTAGAATGGCAGGAAATCAATGGAAGAAGATTCTGGCAGTAGGTTTATGCGGCCTTATGGCAGCAGGTATTTTCGCGGGGTGCGGCGGCTCCGGGGACAAGATGAAGGTGGGCATTGTACAGATCGTGCAGCACCCGGCGCTGGATGAGTCCAATAAGGGCTTTGTGGATGCGCTGAATGAAGCAGGTCTGAAGGATAAGGTGGAAATTGACCAGCAGAATGCACAGGGCGACCAGTCCAACCTGAAGGCCATTGCCAACCGTTATGTGTCCGGCAATTACAAGCTCATCGGAGCCATTTCCACGCCGGCAGCCCAGGCCATGGCCAATGCTACCGATAAGATTCCGATTATCTGCACCGCTATTTCCGATTTCGAAAATGCAAAGCTCATGAAGTCGGAGAAGGCGCCGGACAGCAATGTGACCGGTACCAATGACCGGGGGCCTGTGGATAAGCAGGTGAAGCTGATTAAGGAAATCCAGCCGAATGTCAAGAAAATCGGGATTATTTATAATTCCAGTGAAATTAATTCTGTGGTGCAGGCAAAGCATCTGAAGGAAAACTGCCAGCCCCTGGGCATTGATGTGGTGGAACTGACGGTGAATTCTGTGAATGATGTGCAGCAGGTGGCGGAAGGCTTCCTGGGCGGTAAGGTAGATGCCATTTATGTACCTACCGATAACATTATCGCTTCTTCCATTCCTACCCTTATGGCTGTAGCCAACAGGGAGAAAATCCCCGTATACGGCGCAGAAGTGGGCCATGTAAAGAACGGCGTGCTGGCTTCCGAGTCCATCAGCTTCTATGATATCGGACACCGGGCAGGCCAGATGGCTGCGGAAATCCTGAAGGGAAATAAGACGGTAAAAGATTTCCCTGTGGAAGGGGCAGACAAGACGAAGCTTTACATCAATAAGAGTGAAATGGAAACACTGGGCATCCAGATTCCGAAGGAAGTTCTTGACCGGGCAGAGATGATCTGACGTTATATGTGAAACGACAAAGAGTAACTTCCGTTTTAACCGGAGGTTACTCTTTATCTATGGCTTTGAAATTTTAGGGAAAGGGTTTGTGTCGTGGCTTCAAAACTGAAACAGCTTTGGTGGTTAATGCTTATTTTCGCGGTGTGCAATGTAGTGATGGCCGTGATGTTGTACCAGTCTTCATCGCCGGAACCGGTGAATGAAGATGTGGTGCCTGTTGCGGCGAAGAATGTGTATTCCATCGGCATTCTGCAGTCCGATGATCTGGCAGAACAGAATAAAATGACTGCCGGTGTGCTGGCAGCGCTGGAGGCTGAGGGATACAGCAAGGGCGGCAGAGCCAAAATCGACATTGTGCAGGCCAAGGGCAATGACAAGAAACTGGAAACTTCAGCAAAGAAGTTTGCCCGGGACAAAAAGGACTTAATTATCGCCATAGGCACCGACTCCGCCAAAGCAGCCGTCAAAGCGACGAAAAACATTCCCATTGTGGGAGTGGGGGTCATGAATTTCAAGAAGGATAAAGATTTTGCAGGACATCGAAATCTTACCGGCATCATGGATAATCCGGCTATCCTGACCCAGATTCGCATGGCCAGCCGCTGCATGTCTCTGAAAAAGCTGGGTATCCTCTATAATCCCAGCGATACAGCGGCCTCTCTGCAGGTAGAAATCCTGAGGGAAGTAGCAGCCCAGAAGGGGCTTTCTCTTTATGAGGTAGCCTATCAGCCCGACAAAGCGGCAGCACCCCAGATTCAGAAACTGGTGGGCCATATTACCGCCCTCTATGTACCGGAAGACAGGGAACTTCTTTCCCATTTTGATGAAATCGTGAAGATCATGACCGATGCAGGCATTCCCATTATCGGCGAGCAGGCGGAAATGGTACGGCGGGGCGCTGTCATTTCCGTTTCACCCAGCTACTACCGCATGGGTTTCGCCGGCGGACAGGTGGCAGCAAAGCTGCTGAAAGGGGATATGATTCCTGAAGACATTCCCATCATGCGCCAGCAGGATCCAAACATCGTCATCAATATGAAACAGGTGAATTACCTGAACATCCCGCTGCCCGGCGACCTGTGGCAGCGTTCCAGAAAGCTGTACCTCTATGACGGACAGCCCGCAAGACCCTGATTGTTTTTATTTCTATAAAGGAAGGAAATCAAATGGCAGATTTAGCAGTTTCCACCGTGGCCCAGGGACTCATGTGGTCCATCCTGGCCATCGGTGTATTTCTATCATTCCGCGTACTGGATGTACCGGATATGACCTGCGAAGGCAGCTTCCCCCTGGGTGGTGCTATTGCAGCTTCTCTTATTGCTTCCGGCGCCTCTCCATGGGCAGCCATCGCAGCTGGTGCGGCAGGAGGCCTCATTGCAGGCACGGTTACCGGTATCCTTTATACGAAATTAAAGATTCCCGCCATTCTGGCCGGCATCCTCACCATGATTGCCCTTTACTCCATTAACCTCCACATTATGGGGAAGGCCAATATTTCTCTTCTGCGGGTGGATACCGTATTTTCCACCACCGCCAGCCTGCTCCATGTGAGCCAGTCCACGGCTGCCTTCATTGTGCCGGCAGTCCTTATGATTATTATTTCTGCCCTTATTTACTGGTTCTTTGGTACGGAACTGGGAATGTGCATCCGCGCTACCGGCTATAATCCACAGATGGTACGGGCCCAGGGCGTGAACACGGACACCATGATTATTATGGGCCTCTTTATTTCCAATGCCCTCATTGGCCTCTGCGGCGCTGTGGTAGCACAGAACAACGGCTTTGCAGATGTAGGTATGGGCATCGGCACCATCGTTATCGGCCTGGCCTCCGTCATCATTGGTGAAGTCATTCTTGGCGTGGACAGTTTCTCCGGCTCTCTCCTTGCTGTGGTGGTGGGCTCCATTATCTACCGCGTGGTCATTGCCGTGGTGCTCTATCTGGGCATGCCGCCGAACGACCTGAAACTCTTCACCGCCATCCTCGTCATGCTTGCCCTGGCGGCACCTATGATTAAAGGCAAAGTCAATATCGGAAAGGCGGGCTGATCATGCTTAAAGTTACAGACATCAGCAAAACATTCTTCAAAGGAACCACCAATGAAAAGAAAGCCCTGAGCCATCTCTCCCTCACCCTGAACGACGGCGACTTCTGCACCGTCATCGGAAGCAACGGCGCAGGGAAGAGTACCCTTCTGAATTCCATCGCCGGCGCCTACATTCCCGACAGTGGCACCATTGAAATCAACGGCCACGACGTGACCAAGGTGAGCGAATACAGAAGGGCCAAGTACATCGGCCGGGTCTTCCAGGACCCCCTGAAAGGCACCGCCGCCGGCATGCAGGTGGAAGAAAACCTTATCATTGCCTCCCGAAGAGGGGAGAGCCGCCGCCTCCGCTGGGCCTTTTCCTCCGGCGACCACGAACGGTTCCGTGATATGGTAGCCCGCCTGGGCCTCGGCTTGGAAGACCGTCTCTCCACCAGAATCGGTCTCCTCTCCGGCGGCCAGCGTCAGGCACTGACCCTCCTTATGGCCACTCTGAAAAAGCCGGATATCCTTCTTCTGGATGAACCTACTGCAGCCCTGGATCCGAAAACCGCAGGCAAAGTGCTGAAAATTACTGATGAAATCGTACACGAACAGCACCTCACCACCCTCATGATTACCCACAACATGAGGGATGCCCTGAAATACGGCAACCGCCTCATCATGATGAACAGCGGCACCATTATTGCCGATTACAGTCCTGAAGAAAAACAGAAACTTACTATCGATGATCTGCTGAAGAAATTTGAAGAAACCTCCGGCGCTATGAGCGATAGAGTTCTTCTTGGATAAACGTCTTGCAATCTATAGTCTGTTCATGTATAATTACACGTGGTTGAACTGTACCCCAGTTTATCGCAACTCCGGCGTAGACCTGGATACAGCAATTTATATTTTTATAGGAGGCTATTATGTTAACAGCTGAAGCAAAAAAAGAAATCATTGACACCTATGCAGTTCACGAAGGCGATACCGGATCTCCGGAAGTACAGATTGCTATCCTCTCCAAGAGAATCGCTCTCCTTACTGAACATCTGAAATCCCACAAGAAAGACCATCATTCCCGCCGCGGCCTGCTGAAAATGGTTGGCCAGCGCAGAAACATGCTGGACTATCTCCGTCGCAAAGACATCGAACGCTACAGAGCTCTCGGTGCAAAACTGGGCCTGCGCCTGAAATAAGATTTCTAAAAAAAGACTGCCGAAGGGCAGCCTTTTTTAGTGGAAAACGAAATAGCAGGAAAGATATTCACAGAAAATGGGTCTATGCAGGGCAGGGGAAAGTGAAAATCAGACACGATAGATAGAAGGTAGAACAGGGAACTGTGAAAAAATGTAAATCGTTTATTCAAAGTCCTTCTTACACAATACTTATAGATTCTGATAATTATCAAAATGATAGTACTCTGTTCTGCGAATTGTTATCTCGAGCGGAGCTGCATGTCGATATGGGGGCAAAGGTATCTAGCCCTATTGAGACTCTGAGTCGAGAGATCTCCGGTCCCGATGCGGCTTGTGCTATTGAGAAGGGAGATTTCTCCACTTCGGTCGAAATGACAGCGCGGGGGAAGGTAACTACGTGATTTGGCTCCTTCCCAAGGAAGGAGCTGGGCAGAGCCCTGAGGATAGGTCTGAGAATCTTTTCCATCATAGAATCAGCCGGTGCATCACCCCAATAAAAAAATTCCTGTCCTCTATAAAAAAGGGCAGGAATTTTTCTATTCAGACATCCTTCATCGATTCAAGACAACACGAAAAGCCCGAAAGAGCTAGGCCCGGCGGATAGAAGACAAGTGCGCCAATCTTCCACCGCTCCATCATGACGATGGACTCTTTCAGGCATTTCACTTGTAGAACCTCAGAATGAACCGAGGTGCTTAATCAGGTAATGCAAGACTACTCATAACACATCGAACGGACCGAAGCCCGGAGCTCTTATGGTTTCATCCATACGAGATGGCTTGCAGCCGGACCAAGAACCGGGTATTTTTTCGTGGCCACTTCCCGGACCTTGTCCAAACTCTCATCTATGCTTATTATACTATATAAAATTCAATAATAGAATAGTATGATAAACAAATATACTTGCCTGTTTCGCAATCAAATATGAATAGATGTAATGAAATGGAGAATATAGACTTTCTGCAGGAAGAATACCATATGCGAAAGATAAAATTTCTAGGGAAGCGCTGATTAAATCGTTGTCTGATTTTATTCTTGAATTTTTATGCAATGCAAGGAATGGGGCGACGCGAATAGCGAGCTATTTAAGGAGCCCCATGACGAAGCAGTGCATAAAAATTCTTATAAAAGCAGACTCTGCGAATTAATCAGTGCTTCCCTAGACATGTAACTTTCTGAAAAAATTCCCTGACTGCCGGTACAGATATTTCTATGATGGATGAAATGGAACGTCATGAAACAATCCATGAATACCACGCCCGCCTATCCGGCCCCTTTCTTCCAAGATCAAAGACCTCTATAAAGCAGGGGTGGCAGGCACTTGTAAAGGTAAGCGGGGAAATGCCTGTCCGTCATTTTCCTGCTTTTGGTACTCACCGGCCGGATGGACTTTTTCATCTGATGACGCAACATTCCTATTCACTTTGCCATAACTATCCTGTATAATAAGAAAATACGTGAAAAAGGATTTATTGATTACAGGAGGAAAAGGAATGTTCAAGACATTTCAGATGGAACTGGCCGGTCGTCCGCTTATTATTGAGACCGGCAAGATGGCAAAGCAGGCCAATGGTGCCGTACTGGTGAGATACGGTGATACGGTGGTGCTGGTGGCTACCACTGCCAGCAAGGAGCCGAGGGAGGGAACTGATTTCTTCCCCCTGACCGTGGATTATGAAGAAAAGATGTATGCCGTAGGCAAGATGCCCGGAGGATTCCTGCGTCGTGAGGGCCGTCCGGGAAATTCTGCCATTCTGAATGCCCGTCTGATTGACCGTCCTATCCGTCCGCTTTTTGATAAACGCTGCCGCAACGATGTGCATGTGGTGGCTACGGTGCTGTCTGTGGACTACGACAATGCGCCGGAGCTGTGCGGCATGCTGGGGGCTTCTGCTTCCATCGGTATTTCCGATATTCCCTGGGATGGCCCCATTGCCGGTGTCCGTATCGGCAGGGTAGATGGAAAATATGTGGTGAACCCCACCCAGGAACAGCTGGCAGAATCTTCCATGAATATTACCGTAGCCGGTTCTGAAGAAGCTATCATGATGGTAGAAGGCGGCGCTAATGAAGCTCCGGAAGAAGAAGTGCTGGATGCCATCATGTTCGGCCATGAAACCATTAAGGAACTGTGCCGTTTCCAGAAGAAGATCATTGAAGAAGTGGGCAAGCCGAAGCGCACCATGGTGTTCCCGGAAGTTCCAGAAGAAATCGACGAAGCTGTGGCTGCTTATGCTACCGAAGACCTGAAGAAGGCTATTTTCGACGCAGATAAGCTGAGAAGAGATGGAAATATTGATGCAGTGAAGAAGGCTGCCAAGGAACATTTTGCCGACATCTATCCGGAAAATGGCGCCGATGTGGCAGAAAGCCTTGATCATCTTACCAAGCAGATTGTGCGTGATTCCATTTCCAATGAAGGTATTCGTCCGGACGGCAGAAAGCTGACAGAAATCCGTCCCATTACCTGTGAGGTGGGACTGCTTCCCCGTGTTCACGGCAGCGCTCTTTTCACCCGCGGCCAGACCCAGGCTCTTTCCATTACCACCCTGGCTCCCATGTCTGAAACCCAGATTATCGATGACCTGACTCCAATTACGGAAAAACGGTACATCCATCAGTACAATTTCCCCTCTTACTGCGTAGGTGAAACAAAGGGTTCCCGCGGACCGGGACGCCGTGAAATCGGTCATGGCGCTCTGGCAGAAAGGGCTCTCCGTCCGGTGATTCCGTCGGTGGAAGAATTCCCCTATGCCATCCGCGTAGTTTCTGAAATTCTTGAATCCAACGGTTCCTCTTCCCAGGCTTCCGTATGCGGCAGCACCATGTCTCTTATGAATGCAGGCGTTCCCATTAAGGCTCCGGTCGCAGGCATTGCTATGGGCCTCATCGAAAACGGCGGCAAGTTCAGCATCCTGTCCGATATCCAGGGCATGGAAGATGCGCTGGGTGATATGGACTTCAAAGTGGCCGGCACAGCCAAAGGCGTCACTGCCATCCAGATGGATATCAAGGTACATGGTCTGTCCCGTGACATTCTGCTGGCAGCCCTGAAGCAGGCCCACGAAGGCCGCCTCTTCATTCTGGGCAAGATTGCAGCATGCATCGATAAGCCGGCAGATCATCTGTCCCCCTACGCACCGAAGATTATTGCCATCACCATTCCGGTGGACAAAATCCGCGACGTTATCGGTGCCGGCGGCAAGACCATCAATAAGATCCAGGATGAAACCGGTGCCAAGCTGGATGTGGAAGAAGACGGACATGTGTATATTTCTTCCACTGATGAAGCAGCTGCAGAACAGGCCAAAAAGATGGTGGAAGGCCTCACCCATGAGGTGAAGGCTGGCGAAACCTATCTGGGCCGGGTCACCCGCCTCATGAAGTTCGGCGCATTCGTAGAAATCCTGCCGGGCAAGGAAGGTCTGGTCCATGTATCCCAGCTGGCGCTCCAGCGGGTGGAAAAACCGGAAGACATTGTCCATGTAGGCGATGAAATCATGGTGAAGGTCACTGAAATTGATGACAAGGGCCGTATCAACCTGTCCCGCAAGGCTCTCCTTCTGGAAAAGAAGAACAAATGAGAAGCCGGGGATTTGAAGTCGTTTCTTCCTGGAAAACGGAAGGTATCCGTATTCCCGTAAGGAAAACCGCCTCCAGTGCAGGCTACGACATAGAAAGCGGAAGGGATATGGATATCCTGCCGGGCAAAGTCACCCTCATTCCCACCGGCCTCAAGGCTTACATGGAGGATGATGAGTACCTGGCCATCTATATCCGTTCCAGCATGGCCATCAAGCATGGTCTCATACTGATTAATAGCACCGGCATTATTGACTCCGACTACTACAATAATGAAGACAATGAAGGTCATATTATGGTGGCGGTGTATAATACCACTTCCCAGCCTTTCCATATTTCTAAAGGCGACAGGGTAGCCCAGGGCATTTTCACGAAATACCTGAAGGCTGACGGTGATGCAGCCAAAGGTCTTCGGACCGGCGGCGTGGGAAGCACGGGGAAATAAATATCTGTATCATTCCAGCGGCGGATACTATCCGCCGCTTTTCCCATAAGGGAGGTACTTATGAGCGTTGAAAAAGAAAAAATGGTGAGCCGCGAGGAAATTTATGACGGGCAGATCGTCCATCTTTTCAAAGACCAGGTGGAACTGGCCGGAAAGAAAACCATAAGGGAAGTGATTCTTCACTGCGGCGCCGCTGCCATCATCCCTGTAACCGATGAGGGTAAGGTGCTCTTTGTCAAGCAGTACCGCTACCCGGTGGGTGAGGCTCTCCTTGAAATCCCGGCAGGGAAGATGGACCCGGGAGAAACGCCGGATGAATGCGCTGCCAGGGAGCTGGAGGAAGAAACGGGATACCGGGGCACTCTGAAAAAGCTGGGATATGTGTACACTACGCCGGGCTTCTGCAACGAAACTATCCACCTCTACCTGGCCACCGGCCTTGTCCACACGGCCCAGCACCTGGATGAAGGGGAATTTCTGGATGTTCTTGCCATTCCCCTGGAAAAGGTATGGCATATGATAGGCAGGGGTGAAATCTATGACGCGAAAACCCTTTCGGCCTTCGCCATTGCCCATGATGTATTGAAATAAGATTATAAAAATAAAAAACTGTGAAGGGACTGTGAAAAAAATGATTTACATTTTTCACAGCCCCCCATTTTTTCACGTTTTTTTTATGGAAGAACTGAATTATTGGAATAAGCAGAAATTTCATTAGATAAATAAATACAATCGACTTTAAAAATATAATGGAAATAGTATAATATATAAAGCAGATTAATGAAATAATGGGAATTATGAAGGAACATGGGAATTGGGATAGCAAATCAGTGGGCTGGTGTACTAGGGAAGCACTGATTAATTCGTC
>ULVN01065084.1_pt1 | contig 42150 bp, 41 predicted proteins | sample 1959491 | NCBI WGS metagenome assembly ULVN01 (sample SAMEA4835787, study PRJEB28245) | human gut metagenome | biome: gut microbiome; material: fecal sample | place: Denmark | collected 2008 | reverse complement strand
TTGGGGAGCTCCCCAACAAGCATTTTTGCGGGCCTGCGGCCCGGCAAAAATTTCGAGTGTGGGCACACTCGAATTGCTTGCCAAAACGTGCAACCCGCTATATAGCGCAAAAATTGTGAGTAATTTTCTTGACAATAATCCCTGTAAAGATTATTATAATCCTTGTAGGGATTAAATACCTGCGAATTTTATGCAGGAGGTTATCATGGAAAACGACAGCATTATCTCCATGAACAAGGCGTTAAGCAGAATAAACGGTCTTTATCAGAAATGGTTTCAGACAAGGACGTTGAATAGCTATTTAATTCAGACGCTTAATGCCCTGTTTATGGAACCAGACTTAACTCAAAAAGAGATAAGCGACAAGTACCAAATTCCCCGCCAAACCGTCAACAATGCAATCCAAGCATTGAAGAAGGAGGGTTATGTGGAATTGATTCAGAACGAACATGATAAAAGGTGGAAAAAAATTCTCTTTACTGAAAAAGGGCAGAAATATGCCGAGGAGACTGTTTTGCCGCTTTTAACGCTGGATCAAAAAATTGCAAAGCGGATGGGAACAACAAAATATCATCAATTCATAACGCTTTTACAAGAGTATGGTGATTCTCTTGAACACGAAATAGTAGAGAGCAAGGAGACAATCCATAAAAAAAGGTAAAGTCATTATGGGGCTCTCATAAAATTTTTATTTCACAACTTATGATTTAGGAGGTTTTACTATGGAATTTGTTACATTAAACAATGGCGTTAAAATGCCCTTGGTGGGATTTGGTGTATTTCAGATTGAGGATGCCGCTCAATGTGAACAATGTGTTTTAGACGCTCTGGACGTAGGTTATCGGCTGATTGATACGGCCCAGGCATATTACAACGAGGAGGCCGTTGGCCGCGCTTTACAAAAAACAAGCGTCCCCAGGGAAGAAATTTTTTTAACAACAAAAGTATGGGTTACAGAATTTGGTTATGAAAAAGCAAAGGCATCCGTACTTGAGTCCATGCGAAAACTTCAAGTGGACTACCTTGATTTGGTGCTTATCCATCAATGCCTTTCTGACTATTATGGGGCCTATCATGCTTTAGAGGACTTGTATGCCGAGGGTAAAATCCGGGCAATCGGCATCTCAAATTTTTCCGCAGAGCGGATGGCGGATATTGCGACATTTAACAAGGTGGTGCCTGCTGTCAATCAAGTAGAAACGCATCTGTTTTGGCAACAGTACAAGCTCCATGAATGGATGGAAAAATACCATATCCAGCACGAGGCATGGGGGCCGCTTGCCCAGCATCGTATTTCCGAGGTCATCAATCATCCCGTTCTAAAGGAAATTGCCGCCGCACATGGAAAGACGGCATCCCAGGTAGCTTTACGCGCCACGATTCAGCGTGGGATCGTCATCATTCCAAAGAGCGTCAAAAAAGAACGTATGGAGGAAAATATTGATCTCTTTGATTTCAAATTGACCGAGGAGGAAATGGCAAAAATCCGGGCTATTGATGAGGACAAATCCCTGTGGTGTGCCTATGACGATCCGATGATCGTGGAATATGCCATGTCATAAACGGATGCAAATTCATTTATCAGATCATTTTACCTATAAAAGATTACTGCGCTTTGTATTGCCCTGTGTCGTGATGATGCTGGTATCAACTACATATAGCGTTGTGGATGGCTTTTTCGTTTCTAACTTCGTTGGAAAAAACGCATTTGCCGCAGTCAATCTTATTGTCCCTGCGCTAATGGCTCTCGGTGCTTTTGGGCAGATGTTTGGGACAGGCGGAAGTGCGTTAATTTCTTTCACTTTAGGAACCGGAAATACGGAACGGGCAAACCGCATATTGTCACAAGTGATCCGTTTCCTTTTCCTGTTCGGTGTTGTAGCTGCGATTTTGGGTTTCCTATTTATGCGCCAGATTGCCGTTGCACTCGGAGCAAGTGAGAGCATGATTGAGGCTTGTGTTTTATATGGGCGCACTTTGATTTGTGTCATGCCTTTTTATATGCTCCAACACGCTTTTCAAAGCCTGCTTGTTACTGCTGAAAAGCCGAAAATGGGACTGGCCGTTTCTGTTGTTGCGGGACTGACAAATATCCTATTGGATTTTGTCTTGGTGTATGTTTTTCCGCTCGGCCTTTTGGGAGCGGCTCTCGCAACTGCATTGAGCTGGGTTATGGGAGGCGCTGTCCCGGCGGTGTTTTTTTCAAAGGAAAATACCTCTTTGCTCCGATTTACAAAAACACGGCTCGAACGGGAGGTACTGGCTAAAGTCAGTACAAACGGCGTGGCCGGATTGCTGACAAACCTCTCCACTTCTATCGTCGCAATTTTATATAATTATCAACTTATGCGGCTGGCTGGAGAAAATGGTGTGGCGGCGTATGGGGTCATCATGTATGTCAGTTATGTTTTTATGGCCTTTTCAATGGGATATAGCACAGGCTCCAGTCCGATTGCCGGATATAAATTTGGCGCAGGAGATGTTTTAGAATTAAAAAGTTTGCTGCGTAAAAGTTTAATGTTAAATGCGATTTTTGGGATTATGATGACGATATTGGCAGAGGGCTTGTCCTGGCCCATCGCACAGATTTTTGTTGGGTATGACAGCGGACTAAGCGCGCTGACCGCCCATGCGATCCGCTTGTATTCTCTTGCGTTTTTAATCAACGGATTTAATATCTTTTCTGTTTCCTTTTTTACAGGTTTGAATGATGGAAAAATAGCATCTATCATTTCTTTCCTGCGGACGTTTATCCTGCCGATTATTGCAATTTTTGTGCTTCCTATCATGCTTGATGTTGATGGCATCTGGATTGCGGTTGTAGTGGCAGAAGGATTAACTTTATTCGTTACAATCGGTCTATTGATTGGAAACAGAAAGAAGTATCGCTATTGATGAGTCACTCAATGAAGCAACAGGAAAGGTGGGTATATTGCCCTATATGCGGCAGTAAGACACGAACAAAAATCCGCAGTAATACTGTGCTTGAGAATTTTCCCCTGTTCTGTCCTAAATGCAAACACGAGACAACAATTAACGCAAAACAACTGGAAATATCAATCATCAAAGAGCCAGACGCATAGACGCAGAGCCGATGAACTTGTGAGCAATCACGGTTTATCGGCTCTGTGTTTTTTGTCCAGCACCTATGGAGGATAATATATTGTTTTTACTTCTTGTCCATCCCCCTAACTTATCAAAAAAAGCCAGGGCCCCGGACAAGGATATTCTGACTGTGGTTGCGAAAATTGTTGTAATGTAAGCGAATATCTCGTTTTATGCGCTTGTGCGGCTTTATGTCGTGCAGGCGCATTTTGTTATCCGTACTTCGAGACAAAGTGTCCCAAGGTGCGGGGCGGCCCGCCCAGGTGCCGCTCCCCACCAGCCCTCCATTTCGTTTCCCCTCAACCCGAACAAAACGAAATGGAGGACAAGCTATGACAACCATCAATCTGAAAGATTTTTATTATTGGTACATACAGGATCAGTTTATCGAGGTTGCTGACGAGGTGGCCGAGGCTCTCACCGCCAGCAGACGCCAGGAGGCCGCCTATGTGGAGCGGGCCCGGTACAACAAGGCATATTATTCCCTGGACTGTGATGACGGGATCGAATATTCCGCCTGCCAGCATGAGCCCAGCCCCCAGGAGCTCCTGGATCGCAAGGAGCTGTTTTTCCGCCTGTGGAACGCGCTCAACTCCCTGCCGGAGATCCAGGGCCGCCGGGTGGATGCCCACCTCATTCTCGGTAAAAGCTACCGGGAGATTGCCCGCGAGGAGGGCGTGGATAAAAGCGCCGTTAGGTGCTCCGTCCTCTGCGGGATCAAACGCATGAAAAAATATTTGCGGGAAAATTTCTAAAAAGCATCTCCATTACCCCCTGTTTTTCTGGTGGTATATGAGAGGTAGGTTGTCTACCTCTCCACAGCAGAACGGCGGCGGCTCCGAGCATAGCGCGGGGAGCCGGGCGGCGGGTGCGCGGTGACTTCTCCACAAGAGAACGAGCGACCAACACCAGCGCCGCAGGTGGGCTGGCCATCCCACGGCCACGATCTGCCACAGGACAGGCTGGGCGCCTGTCCCTCCGGGCCGCCGTCCCCGCTGTGCGGGAGTGCTGCGCTGAGTATGGTTGTCTTTGGACAGGTCAAGGAAACGGGCGCGGCCTCCCTCTATCTTATGAAAGCAGGGCCCGCTTTATGAGCGGAGCCCCTGCTGGCTTCGAGACACTTTGTCCCGAAGTCCCGGTCAAGACAAGGGCCAGCACTTTCGCGGTGCTGGCCCTTGTCATTTCTGAAATGGGAGGTATTGTATGTACGCACAGACCAAATACAAAAGTGAAATGAAAACGACTGTACTTGGTGATCGGACGATTACCATTAAAAACCTCACTCCCATTCTGCCCCCGCAGGAGCGGGAAAAGCGCAGGCGCGAGGTGGAGCAACAACTCTTTGATGTGTTCCGCAAATATGCCGGACAGCGGGGGTAGTCAAAGGCATCCTTGTTGAATGGGGGCGGCAGAGGTATAATATAATTGTAGGTTGGCTCCCGTATAAACGGAAGGGAGCTAATTATGGATAGTAGAATAGATGCAATTTACGGGCGGCAGTCGATTGACAAAAAGGATAGTATCAGCATTGAAAGTCAATTTGAATTTTGCCGGTATGAACTAAAAGGCGGTGAAGCGAAAGAATACAAAGACAAGGGATATTCCGGGAAGAACATTGAACGCCCCGACTTCCAGCGGCTTTTGCGGGACATCCGGGCCGGACTGATCCGGCGGGTGATTGTTTACAAGCTGGATCGGATTAGCCGCTCCATTGTAGACTTCGCAAAACTCATGGAACTGTTCAAGCAGTACAACGTGGAATTTGTTTCCTGCACCGAAAAATTTGATACGTCAACCCCGATGGGCCGGGCGATGCTCAATATCTGCATCGTGTTCGCCCAACTGGAACGGGAAAGCATCCAGATGCGTGTGCAGGACGCTTTTTATTCCCGGTGTGCCAAAGGCTACTATATGCGGGGCCGGGCTCCATACGGTTTTGATACGGAGCCCATCGTCATGGACGGTATCAAAACAAAGCGGCTGGTTGAAAACGCCGAGATGGACTACGCCGAGCTTATGTATGAAATGTACGCCGAACCGGAGAACTCCTACGGCGACATTACCCGGTATTTTACCGAGAATGAAATCATGGTGTATGGAAAGACATTGAAGCGCGGCTTTGTGGGCCAGCTCTTGAGAAATCCGGTTTATGTCCAGGCCGATATGGATATTTACGAATATTTCAAGGCCCAGGGCGCGAAAATCGAAAGCCCGCCGGAACTGTTCACAGGTGAATTTAGCTGTTACTTGTACCAGGGCCGCGAGGGGGAAGAAAACATTCTGGTGATTGCGCCCCACAAGGGCCGCATCCCCTCGTCCCTCTGGCTGGCCGTCCAGCACAAGCTGTCCCAAAATACCACGTTCCAGAATGGCCGCAAATGCCACAATACATGGCTGGCTGGAAAAATCAAGTGCGGGTGCTGTGGGTATGCGCTGGCCAGTCTGAACGCTCCAAACGGTGTTACTTATATGCGGTGCAAGCAACGGCTGGAAAACAAAAGCTGTCAAGGGCCCGGCACTCTCACAAAGCACGACTTGGAAAAATCGGTCTATGAGGAAATGGTTAAGAAGATGCGGGAATTTCAAACGCTGAAAGGTAGTAATAAGGCGGAGGGGTACAATCCCAAACTGACCGCCGCCCGCGCTAAACTTGCCAAAATTGAGGGCGAGATTGAAAAACTCATTGACACGCTGACCGGGGCAAACCCGCTTTTGTTGCAATACGCAAACAGCCGGATTGAAGAACTGGACGCGGAACGGCAAAAGCAGTTAAAGCTGGTGGCCGATCTCACCGCTAACTCTGTTTCTTCCTCGCAGGTCGATAGCATAACGGGATATTTAAGCCATTGGGAAGATGTGAGCTTCGATGACAAACGGCGCGTTCTTGACACGCTGGTTTCTAAAGTTGAAGCCACTCGCACCGAGCTTGCTATTGAATGGAAGATTTAAACCTTTTCACTTTGCATTGTACCCTTGTCAAGAACGCTTAACCATTTGTAGTAACTACAGCCTCATATGGCTTCCTTGCTTTTGCACATATGCTAATTAATTTTTCTGAAATATATTCTATAGCTTTTATATCTAAAAGAGGTTCTCCACCAAACCAGTCAACATGTACCGCTTTGTAATTATTTATATTTTTTTAACAAAATTTATTATTCCATCTTGCGTGTCTTTACTGATATTCAAAGCGGTCTCTCCTTGATTATTGAAATATAAATAACAATATTTACACCTAAAATTACACGATTTGGAAGTATGTATAACAAGTCTTAAAGTGCCATCAGCTTTTAATTTATTAAGCAATACTTCTCTTAAATGTTTTTCGTTTACCGAAGAATCAACAAAGTAACCTAACTCCGTCAAATACTTTAAATCTGGATCCTCCATTATAGCTTCTTTTAAAATAACCGGTTGTGAAAAGAATTTGATTATCTTATCTTTCTTTTTATTAGAAACTCTAAGAAGATAGTTCATTCCTAAATAGGAATTGAATAATATCAGATCATTATTGTCATAATCTTCTGTATAATGATTAAACATTGAAGGTTTGTAAAATTCTGACATATATCCTCCTCAAAGCAAATCATATATTTGCAATCACCGGTGTATACGTAATATTAGGTTTTGTTACTGGCAAAACACATTGTTTCATCTTGTTCTCTTTTTATTTTCAAAAATAATATATTGCTAAAACCAATCGTATTATCCGCCGTAGCCTAAAAAATAGATTTATGGACCAGGCGTAGGAATTAACAGCATTCGATATACTGCAGGGACAGCGAGGAGTATAGCCAAATAACACAGCAGTGCAAAAGTATTTCATGCGCCGCTATCTACACTGGCCATCGACTCGTTTATGATAAGTTCCGGTACGACTATGCCGATTATCTCCATAAAGACATCAATCAACAAACCCGCAAATTTATAAGAATAAATTTCTTCCCATGCTTGGTTCTAATGAGCATGGAGATAAGATATTTCGATTTCGACAACATATCAAAAATACTTTTAAATTTCATATATTCTCCAACATCCTTTCTGAAATTCTCCGAAAGGATTGACTGAAAAATTCCATTATCTCCGCGCATAGGATACTTCATATTCTGAAAAACCCGCACAAGCGGCCCCAACTAAGAGTAAACGCATGCGCGGGCTTAGGAGTCTCGAATGGGAAAATGCTGACCGCACTTACGCTTTGGAGACGTTATGTTTTTGTGAATTATTACTGAATTGAGTATAACATAAATGTCATATTTTGTCAACGCAAATATTTTCCTTGCATATAAATCAGGGGAATATACAAAAAGCAATTAAAAATCAATGCTTTTATACTTGATTTTTGTGCAATATTGACAGATAATTTGTCTGAAAGAAGGCGATTGAGGATTTTGAACGGTAGTCACTGATTCATTTTCTCTTATGTTATCGTTATCACCATTGTTGTCCTTGTTTTCATTCTGAACATACAAGCATCTGTTCTTCCATCTCTCCGTTCTATCAGTGTGCCGTTCAGCGCTTTCAGATACATCCGATTCAGTGCCGAGCTGCCAAGGCATGCCTCCACATTCGTCACAGGCAGGACACACCATTCGCTGTCTGTGGGCTTGTTTGCAAGGTAATATTCCAGCAGCGCCCTTGTTACATTCAGCGGAACAGACTTCGGCGTGACATCTGCAAGCCACTGCTCCTGTTCTTCGGTCAGTCGGATAGATTTTCTGTCTGCAATGCGCCAATCTCCAGCGCATCGGCTATGCAATCGTCAAAGCGGAGGATCAGATCACCCTTTGTTCCTTCCGAGAAGATCGGAATTTGGTACTGGACGACCTTCTTCCGCCACGCATCTTCCAGTTTTTCGATATTGTCGGCAATCTTGTGCGTGCTTTTACCCACCTTGTCACGGTTAGCGCTGATGAAGTTCACGATACCGCGCAAGTGTCGGATATACCAACCACAGCCGTCCCCGTCCACAAGCTCCGGAAACTCACCGTGAAGCTCCCGGGAATCCGTTTTGAACTGCCACTCCGCTTTCGGGGTGGCATGCTTTTTGTCCGGAATACTGCACCAAGCACACAAGAAGCGGCGGGCGTCGTCGGTGCGCGCATACGGGTCACCGTCTTTTGTCGTTCCGTCCGGATTGTGAAAGAGATACCCACGGGCAAGGACGGTCAGAATCCGCGCAAAGCCGTAGTTTTCCATGATCATATCCATGGTAAACCGACCGAGAAAGCCGTTGTCCTTTTTGTTCCGGACGGCATAGGTCGGCTCTTTTGTATAGGCGAGAAACTCCGCCCATTCGTTTGTAATAGATTCCTGTATCATCCGTTTCCGTCTCCGATCAGATAGAATTCCGCTTCTTCAAGCAGTACATCAAAGATAAAGTCACGCCTGCCAAGTGCTTCGGCATAGCGGATTCCCTGAAATGTGGGCGTGATCTTTGCAAGGCAAATTCGGCAGGCAGTGGATATCGCTTCACGGTAATCCGTGCCGGCATCGATCATTGCCGTCATTTCGGGCGTGTCGTTTTTGTAGTGCAGTTTGCTTTTGTCCGCTTGTCGGTTGGCGTCGTCAATATCACAGATGATGTCGCCGAGACACGGTACCCGCCCATGCGGAAGTCTGAAAACAAGCCGTCATACGCCCGAAAAGCCTCTTCGGGGAGGTATTCATGCAGGAAAGATAAAAAACGCTCCTCCGGCTTCATAAAGTGCCATTGTTCGGCTCGCAGCGCGTCACGGACGGCTTTGATGTGCGTCGCATCGATCGCGGTAAACAAGGCATACAGGCTCTCGGAGTCGTATGTGTCTTCTTGGTCACGCATAATGAGAATGCGGTCAATATCCTGCCGCTTGGAATTGCCGGGCATCGGGTGCTTGTGTGACCGGATGTGGCGCAGACAGCTGTCGTAGGTGTCGATCAACTCTTTTATCGGCTCAAAGAGAGCTGTGTCGAGGCTGTCCTGCCAATTCGGAGATTTAGCAAAGGTGAACAGTTCGGAGGACGACGCGGGCTTTAGAACTTTACTCGGCGTGTTCTTTTTGAGCATATAGGCATAGTACGGCAACTTTTCCACATTCGCCGTTACGCTGTCCCAATCGGTATTCTCAATATATTTTTTCATCTTTTCTGCAAAGGTCTCTTCAAACCACGCAGGGCGAGCTTCGGCATCCTCAAGCAAACGCTTGTATTTGAGGTAATGGCTTCGCCTTGCGGTCTCGCTGTCAAGATACACCGACAGATCGGGCTTGACTCCGCTTTTTGCCGAGTCGATCTCAAGTCCCGTCAGGATCGCAAGCGTTTCTGTCTCCTTGCGGTTTTGCTCCCGTGTTTCGTCATCGGCGGATTCGTCGTAAGCGATCATACTGCGATCCAGTGCGGCATTGGAAATCTGCCCGACACGGGAGGAAAAGGTGCTCCTGACCGTTTCAAAGCGGGCGTACCAATCGCCGGCATCTCGTAATTGCGGCTCTGCCGTCGGGATACTTAAGAGGGGCAGATTGTTCCGATTGGAGAAATTGTCCATGGTTTTTTCAGCCGCCGCCTTGTAGTGGGAAGCGATACTTTCGCAGATCACCGGTTCATAGATTACCTTTACCATATCCCCGTCATAGTCCGCACCGTCCAGACGTTCTGCAATGAGCGACCACGGCTCGACCATGACAACACCGCGCAGGTGGGAAAGATACCGCTTGCGAAATAATCCTCACGACACGGAGGATTGATCACAACCTCTTCATTTTTTGCAATATGTGGATTACGCAGCAGCGCCGCCATGTGTCAAGCCGGAGACAAGCGCGAGTTCTGTGATATTCTCGCCTCTGTCGGTTACACCGTCACCTGGACGGATAAAAGAAAATATATCACATTCACCTGTCCGAACGGCAGAAAAGTCCGGGACAACAAATTACACGACAACAAATACAGAAAGGATATTTTAGAGTATGAATTATCAATCAGACAGCAGCTTACAGAACACAACGCCTGCGGCAAGTTCCATGGACAAGCTGAAAGCGGCATCCAGAACAGCGGTCAAGACAATAGAGGAAACGCCGTATCAGCCGATTGTCTATGCCATCCCGAAAGAGGATTGGAACGCTTTCCGGGAGTGGACAAAACAGGCAGTCACCTTTCGACCGACCCTGCACCAGCAGATCGCGGCACTGACGACCAAGGAAGAAGCGCAAGCGTATACGGACGAGATGTGGAACAAGATACAGAACTGGTCAAGGGAGTTTACAGAACAAGTGAAATCGTCCTCGGAGAGCATTCTTCCGAGATGAACAGTCGGAAGATGACCGCCTTGGGGATGAGCCGACCGAAACGGACAAATGGTCACAACAAGAATATGACGACCTGCGGGAGCAGGCGGAGCTTGGCAACCAATATGCCGAGGCATTGCTGGGGCGCTTGTATCGCAACGGGGATTTCCTGCACCTTGACCGCAAGGCGGGCGTCGACTTGCTGTATGATGCCAAGAACGGCAGGATCAATGCCATCCTTGTCAAGGACCTCAGCCGCTTCGGCAGGAACGATATTGAAGTCGGGCAATACACAGATTATCTGTTCCCGACCTACAATATCCGGTTCATTGCCGTCGGCGACAATGTGGATTCGGCTATGACTGAAAACACGGGAATGGATATGACGCCGATCATGAATGTCTTCAACGAATGGCACGCCGCCAACCCGAGCAAGAAAATCCGCGCGGTCATTGAAGCCAACGCCAAGGAAGGAATTTACCGATGCACCTATGCACCGTATGGATATATCAAAGGCGACGATGAAAAACGGCTGCCCGTCGTGGACAGCGAAGCGGCAGCATATGTCCGCAGGATCTTTGAAATGCGGGCATCCGGCATCAGTCCAAACCGGATCGCACAGACCTTCAATGACGAAAACATCCTGCCTCCGGCAGATTACAAGGAAGCAAAATTCGGAATTCCGAACACCCGTAAGACGCATCACCTTTGGTCGGCAACCGCCATCAAGCAGATCGTGACCAATCCCACCTATCTCGGGCATCTTGTGCAGATGCGGACAACGAATGTGTCCTATAAGAACAAGAAGCAGATCAAGCGCGATCCGGAGGATATGGTGTGGGTTTGCAACACCCATGAAGCCATTGTGACACAGGAGTTATGGGACAAATGCCGTGAGATGGAAGCGTCGGTCAGCCAGGGCAAGAAGAACAAAACCAGATATGTCAATCCATTGTCGGGGCTGGTTTACTGCGCTGATTGTGGGAACAAGATGTATATCGGATGGAATAACACCCGACACAAGAGAACAGACCCTCGTACCTATCACAGAGAGAATTTCACCTGCGGTGCGTATTCCAAATTCGGGGAGAGAGCCTGTACAAGCCACTATATTCAGATCAAGATTTTGAACCAACTTGTTCTTGCGGACATTCGCTCCAAGATGAGCCTTGTGCTTGCCGACGAAAGGCATGCAAGAGAGGAATTCCTCAGCCGTAACGAACAGCAGAATACCGCCGAAGCCAATGCCGACAAAAGGAAGCTGACGCAATCCACGCGCAGGCTTGCTGAGCTGGACAAGCTGATCGGCTCAGTCTACGAGGACAAGGTGCTTGGCAAGATTCCCGAAGAAGTCTGTATCCACCTGTTGGAAAAATACCAAGCAGAAAAGAAGTCTCTCTCGGAAACGGTCACCGCACTGGAGCAAAAGGCACAAAACACCCGTGATGATGCGGCAAACGCCGATGAATTCATCCGCCGTCTGAAAGCCTATTTGGAGGTTCCGGAGCTGACCCGCGAGATGTGCATGGAGCTGATCGAATTCATCACCGTCGACGAGTGCCCCGGTAAGTACAGCAAGGCGCCCAGAGAGATTCATATCTACTACAAATTGATCGATAAAAAATCCTCCGCAGAACAAATCGCCATGTGGGGAGCCAATGGGAATGAAAAAGTGTGACGATGTTTGATGTTCACTACGCTCAATACATATTCACATATGATGCCATCAGATAACGAAAAAATCAATGCCATATTTGACAGCATGTAAAAATTTTGTTCCCATTTTGTACCCACTCAAATTTTTGCACAATATATTGATAAAGATAAAGAGAAAAACCACCATATATGGTGGTTTTTCTCTTTGGCGGAGGGAAAGGGATTCGAACCCTTGTGGGCTTGCGCCCAAACGGTTTTCAAGACCGCCTCGTTATGACCGCTTCGATATCCCTCCATATAAAACCGCCCGCGGCGGTTGTTTTATATTATCATATTTTCCGCGAAATGTCAACAGATAATTCGCTTTTTAAAGCAAGCCCGCCTTATCGATAACCGCCGGAAACGCTCGATAATCGTCTACCTTCAAAAAGCCGAAATCCGAGAGATAAACGGACTCATCGTTCCCGCCCGGACCGTAATCGTCACCGGCAAAAAGCACCTCCTCCGGAGAAAATCCGTATTCCGCGCAATACTTTTCCAACGCATACCGCTTATCAAACGGCTTCGGCGCCATATCAAAGGAGGATGAGCCTCCGACGAACACATTATATTCGGGAAAAGTCCCGCAGACCTCCGCATAGATTGCACGGCGCTTTTTTCTGTCCGGATCAAACGCCAGCTTGTCCGCAAGCACCGCCGCCGTACCGAGAATCGGAAACGTGACGCAGCCGGAATCGTGATACTGCACGTTATCGCCCGCATAGCAGGTAAAACCGTACCGTTCCCGAAGCATCGTGACCCGACGCTCTACGCTCTCCCTGTCACAGGGGACGGTATGATTTTCCACAATCTCCAGCGTCTTTTGCGCCGCATCATATTTGGCGTACTGCATTCCGTAATTCCCGATCACATCGATCGGAAACCGCCCGAGCTGCTCAAAAATCCGGAAACAGCCGCCGGCTCCCACCATCAGAAGCCGATATCTCCGGGACAGCGCCGTCAGCACCGCCAGATTCTCCGGCTCCAAAGGCGTTTTATGCTGTGTCAAGGTACCGTCTAAATCGAATGCAATCAGTTTTATCATAATTCAGTCTCCAAAAGAAAAGATTCCGCAGGATTTCATATGGGCACGCTATATTCTGACGGGCAAAATATCCGCGGGAATATTGTCGGGATATTTCCGAATCATTTCATCCCGGCAGCGAGCCGTCATACACTGATTTTACAAATACCCCCGCAAGGAGAACCCCTGCGAGGGTATTTTATCATATCTTCCGCAAAAAATCAACCCTTTGCGCCAACCTGATCGCTCTTCTCGGCAAGCGGACGCGGCTCCGTCATTCCCCGCGCATCCAATACATGCTCAAGCTCCTCTTCCGTCATGATGCCGTCGCGCAGAATGATATCACGCACGGAAACGCCGGTTTTCAAGGATTCCTTTGCGATCTCCGCCGAGCGCTGATAGCCGATGTAAGGTGCCATCGCAGTGACGATTCCCGTGCTTGCCGCCACATTGGCCGCACATTTTTTCTTATCCGCACGAATGCCGATCACACAATTCTCCACAAAGGTATCGACCGCCGCCGTCATCGCGGAAATCGATTCAAATAGCTGGTCGAACAGAACCGGCTCAAAGGCATTCAGCTCGAGCTGTCCCGCCTCCGCCGCCGCAGCGACCGTTGCGTCATGACCGATGACAAGGAACGCCACCTGATTGACCACCTCGGGAATCACCGGATTGATTTTTCCCGGCATAATCGACGAACCGTTCTGCTTCGCCGGCAGAACAAGCTCTCCGATTCCCGCGCGAGGCCCGCTTGAAAGCAGGCGCAGATCATTCGCAATCTTGGAAAGATTGACGGCACACGTTTTCAATGCGGAGGACACGGCGACAAAGCCGTCCAGATTCTGCGTGGCATCGATGAGGTTTTCCGCCTGTCTGATTTCATATCCCGTGATGCCCGAAAGCACCTTTGTGATATTTTCAAGATACATAGGGTCCACGTTGATCGATGTTCCGATAGCGCTTCCACCCAAATTGACGGCATGCATTTCCTTTTCCGCCGTCTCGATTCGGCCGATGTCTCGGCGGATAACGGCGGCATAGGCCGCGAACTCCTGTCCGAGCCTAATCGGCACCGCCTCCTGAAGCTGGGTTCTGCCCATTTTGACAATGCCGTCGAATTCCTTGCTCTTTCCGTCAAAGGTGAGCGCAAGCATATAAAGGCTCGTCAGCAAAGGCTGAACAAGCTCGATTACCGTCATCTTTCCCGCCGTCGGAATCACGTCGTTTGTGGACTGTGCATAATTGACATGGTCGTTCGGATGCACAAGAGAATAGTCGCCGCGATGCCCGCCGAGAAGCTCCGCCGCACGGTTGGCAATCACCTCGTTGGCGTTCATATTCGCCGAGGTGCCGGCACCGCCTTGAATCGCATCCACGATAAAGGATTCCGAAAGCTCCCCGTCCAGAATCTCGTCGCAGGCCGTGATGATAGCCTCCGCCTTATCGGGTTCAAGCCGTCCGATTTTGGAATTGACAATCGCCGCAGCTTTCTTGATTCTCACAATATTTCCGACGAACATCGGATGCAGTCCGCGCCCCGTGATTCTGAAATTGCGATAGCCGCGCAGCGACTGCACGCCGTAATAAGCATCCGCCGGCACCGCAAGCTCCCCGACGGAATCCCGCTCGATTCTCAGATTTTCATTCATAAATAAGCCTCCCCTGCCGCCCTGCGGCAAACATATCCGGAAGCATGCTTCCGTTCCTCTATCGGTTAAAACGCAGAACAGCAAAGCCATCCGTGCGCATATTTTTATTTTGACACCATATTATCATAGAGCGCGGGAGCTTTTTTGTAAATATTTTTCGCCCATTTGCGAATAAGAAAAAAATCGCTCGAATTTTTTCTTTCAAAACGCGTGATTTCTCTTGATTTTTTTAATAAAATAATGTAAAACTATATATGCACTGAAAATGAAAAGGTTTTCGGCCGGATTCCCCGATGAAAATATAGCGCCGACACCTATTTTCAGAATCCTTTTGCGGCGAAAAACCGTTTCGGAGGTCGTCTCTATCATGAAAAATCTGCTCGACAAGACAGATCTTGAAATCCTTGCCATTCTGGAAGAAAACGCAAGAACGCCGATCAAGAGCATCGCGCAGCGCGTTTTCATCTCACCGCCCACCGTCGCCGCGAGAATCGACGCGATGGAAAAGGCCGGCATCATCCTCGGCTATCATGCCAAAATCAGCGATTCCATCCTCGGGCATCCCGTGCGCGCCTTTATCAATCTCGAGGTGACGCCGGACAGGAAAAGCGAGCTTTACCCGTTTCTCGCGGAATGTCCCGATGTGATCGAGTGCAGCCACGTAACAGGGGAGTATTCCGTGCTGATGCAGACCGTTTTCGACAGCACGGACAGCCTCGACCACTTCATCAGCCGACTCCAAAGCTTCGGCAGAACCAAAACGCAGATCGTATTTTCCACCGTTGTGGAGCACCGCGGTTTCCGTCTATCCAAAGAGGACGAGAAAAAAGCGGAGCCCGAGCAGCCGATATAAAAAACACTTCCCCGCCCCGGCGGGGATTTTTTGTTGTTGCTCGCCGCCGTCCGTCAAAATTTTTCGCGCAATTTCAAAAAACCACTTGACACATAATACTATATGATGTATAGTATTATGCATAAAGCAGTATTTGAAACTTCCGCCGCAGGGCGGAACGAGGAGCGGTTATGGATGTACAACTGAAACGGGGCATCCTTGAAATCTGCGTGCTGTCGGTGCTCATTCGCGGCGATTCCTACGGCTATCAGATCATCAAGGATATGGACCCCAAGGTTCCCATCACGGAATCCACCTTATATCCGATTTTAAAGCGGCTCGAATCCGCCGGTTCGCTTACGGTATATTCTGTCGAGCATAACGGAAGGCTTCGCAAATTCTATTCCATCACGGATGCAGGCAGAAAGAAAATCGCCGAATTTATCGAGAACTGGAAGGACGTTATGACAGCTTATCAATTTATCGAGGAAGGATGGAAACAGTATGACAAAAATTGAATTTTCGGAAAGGTTGAAGCAGACGCTTGTCACACGAGGGCTTCCCCGCGAGGAAGCGGCAAAATCCGTCGAGTTTTACTTGGAGATGATCGACGACCGCGTCGAGGACGGCATGAACGAGGAGGATGCCGTCGCGGCGCTCGGCAGCATCGAGGAGATCGCGGAGCAGATTCTCTATGATCTACCGCTCGGCGTCCTCGTCAAATCCAAAATCAAGAACAAAAAAGAAAAGAACGGCAATCCGGTGCTCATCATCTTGCTCGCCATTCTCGGATTCCCGATTTGGTTTCCGCTCATGATCACGGTGCTCGCCGTTATTTTCAGCATATACATCATCATTTGGTCTCTTATTCTTGCTGTTTTTGCCGTCGTCGCAGCGGTAGGCGTATCCGGCTTTGTGATGCTCCCGGCGGCGTTCTTTCTGTTCTCTGAAAATCTTGCCGCCGCGCTCGGCGCCATCGGAGCGGGACTTCTTCTCGTCGGCTTTACGATTCTTCTCTATTATCCTGCAAAATACGCCGCCAAGGGGCTTATAAAGCTTACCGGAGGTCTTCTGCGGGGCATAAAATCTTGGTTTATCGGTAAAAATTCTGCCAAGGAGGCTGAAAACTCATGAAAAAACCGACAAAAATCGCCCTCATCACAGCAAGCATCTTCATACTCTGCGGTCTTGCCTTCTGCGTGGCTTCCCTTGCCGTATCCGAAGGGGACTGGAAGGTATATCAGACCGACAGCGGCTATGTGCGCAGGGAACAAGCATTTGCGGCAGACGCCATCTCCGCCATCCGCCTTTCCGAGCTTTCCGCCGATGTGCGGTTTGAAAAATCCTTTGACGACAACCTGCATATCACCTATTACGAAAGCGAAAAGGTCTTCTATGATATCGAGACCGCCTCCGACGGAACGCTCTCCATCCTCCATCATTCCAATCGGAAATGGTATGATTTTATCGGATTCGATTTCCGGGATTACACCACTGTGATCTGCGTGCCGGACGGCTTCTCCGGCGACATTTCCGTCAAGCTTTCAAGCGGAGATCTCCGAATCACAGGCTTCACGCTCGACGGCAGCCTCACCGCCGAAAGCACCAGCGGAGACGTTCAGATGTCTGACTTTACCTGTACGGGCGATATGAAAATCCAGCAGACCAGCGGCGATTTTGAAGGGCAGGCGCTCTCTGCCGCTTCCCTTTCCATCAAGCATACGAGCGGGGACATCGAGCTCGACCGTCTTGAAACAGAAGCGCTTTCCCTTACCAGCGTCAGCGGCGACATCGAGGTGGAAGCCGGCAGGATTCTGTCCGACTGCATACTCCACTCGACAAGCGGTGAGCTTTCCCTTTCCGATACGCAAATAGGCGGCAGGCTTACCTGTGAATCCACAAGCGGCGATATCGCGGCGGAGCGGATTTCGACGGAAGAAGCTTTCCTTTCCTCGACAAGCGGAGACATTCACGCCACGCTGCTCGGCAGCTTCTCCGACTATCATGTGGATGCCAAAACGACGAGCGGACGGATCCGGATTCCGGAAAACGGAAACGGTGCCCGGACGATTCAGGTCAAAACCACAAGCGGCAATATCTCCGTGTATTTCCGATAAATTCTTATTGCAAAAACAGGAACAGCAGCCGAAAAAATCGGCTGCTGTTCCTGTTTTAAGCGTAAAAAAGCAAGGATACGTCTGCGTATCCTTGCTTTTGACAATCCCGTTTTTATTTGCCCATTTCCTCGCGGACCTCTTTGAAGCATTTGACGATGTAGTCGAGGTCCTCCCTCGTATGAGCGGCGGAAACCTGTGTGCGGATACGCGCCTTGCCCTTCGGAACGACGGGATAGGAGAACGCGACGACGTAGACGCCCTTTTCCATCATGCGGCGCGCCATTTCGCCCGCCGTGCGCTCGTCATAGAGCATAATCGGCACAATCGGATGCACGCTGTCGATGATGTCGAATTTCGCTTCGGTGAGAAGCCCTCTGTAATACTTGGTATTCTCCTCCAAGCGGTCGCGCAGCTCCGTCGTCTCGGAAAGCATGTCGATGAGACGCGACGTCGCAGCCGCGATAGCGGGGGCAAGCGAGTTTGAGAAAAGATACGGACGGCTGCGCTGGCGCAGGAGCGCGATGATCTCTTTTCTGCCCGAGGTGAAGCCGCCGGACGCACCGCCCAGTGCCTTGCCGAAAGTCGAGGTGATGATATCCACCCTGCCCATGACGCCGCAGTATTCGGCGGTTCCCTTTCCGTGCGCACCGACAAAGCCGGTCGCATGGCTGTCGTCCACCATGACAAGCGCATGGTATTTGTCCGCCAAATCGCAGATACCGCGCAGATTTGCGATGATGCCATCCATCGAGAATACGCCGTCCGTCGCGATGAGCTTGATGCGGGCGCCGTTTTTGTCGGCCTCGATGAGCTTCTGTTCCAAATCCGCCATATCGTTGTTGTGGTAGCGGTAACGTGCCGCCTTGCAGAGCCTTACCCCGTCGATGATGCTCGCGTGATTGAGCTCGTCGGAAATGATCGCATCCTCCGCCGTCAGAATCGTCTCAAAAAGTCCGCCGTTCGCATCGAAGCAGGAGGAATACAGAATTGTATCCTCCGTGCCGAGAAAGGCGCTGATCTTTGCTTCGAGCTCCTTGTGAATGTCGAGCGTACCGCAGATAAAGCGCACGGATGCGCAGCCGAAGCCGCGGTTTTTATAACATTCGCATGCCGCGTCGACAAGCTCCTTTGAATCCGCCAGCCCGAGATAGTTGTTGGCGCACATGTTGATCATCTTTTCGCCGTCGGCGGCGGTGATCTTCGCGCTCTGCGGGGAGGCGATGACACGCTCCCCCTTAAAAAGGCCGTCCGCCTTGATTTTTTCCACTTCGTCGTGATAAAATTTGAGTGCTTCGGTTTGATTCATATTTTTCTCCGTTCCGCCGGATAAACGGCGTTTTATCTGAATTTTTCAGAGGTCTGCAAGTCTTATGCGGATAAAATCTCAGTGCAGCTTCGTCCAGTCCAAAACGACCTTTCCGGAATTGCCGCTGTTCATGGCCTCAAAGCCCTTTTCAAAGTCACGCACATCGAAATGATGCGTGATGATCGGCGAAATATCGAGTCCGCCCTCGAGCATCGCGGACATCTTATACCACGTTTCAAACATCTGACGTCCGTAGATGCCGCGGATATTGAGGCAGCGGAATACGACCGTTTCCCAGTTGATCTGCATATCCTTTTTCGGGATGCCAAGCACGGCGATGCGTCCGCCGTTTTCCATATTGTCGATCATCTGGTTGAAAGCGACAGCGCTGCCGGACATTTCAAGTCCGATGTCGAAGCCCTCATGGATATTCAGCGATTTCATCACCTGCGTGAGGTCCTCGCGCTTCGTATTGACGGCGATAACGCCGAATTTTCTCGCAAGGTCGAGTCTGTAATCGTTGAGGTCGGTAATGACGACATGTCTTGCGCCGCGGAATTTCATGATTGCGGACGCCATGATGCCGATGGGACCTGCGCCGGTGATGAGCACATCCTCACCCGTAGGATCATAGGAAAGCGCGGTATGCGTGGCGTTGCCGAACGGATCGAAAATCGAATACATGTCGTCGGAGATGCCGTCCACACACTTCCAGACGTTTTTCGCCGGAATCACAAGATATTCTGCGAATGCGCCGTCGCGGTTGACGCCGACACCCTTGGCCTCACGGCAGAGATGACCGCGGCCGGCAAGGCAGTTGCGGCAGTGCCCGCAAACAACGTGGCCTTCGCCCGTCACGCGCTCGCCGAGCTCAAAGCCCTCGACATTCTCGCCGATTTCCACGATTTCGCCCACATATTCATGCCCGATGGTCATCGGCGTACGGATGGTATGCTGGGACCACTCGTCCCAGTTGTAAATATGCAAATCCGTGCCGCAGATCGCGGTCTTTTTTATCTTGATTTTGACGTCGTTCTTTCCGACCGTCGGAATCGGAACCTCGCGCATCCAAAGTCCCCGCTCCGGCTTTTCCTTGACAAGAGCAATCATGGTATCCATTTCAATTACCCCCTTAATTTATGCTCATTTTTGAGTAATTGTACCTCTTTTTTTCGCGTATTACAATAGCTTTTTTCAAAAAATCGGACGAAATGAAAAGATTTTTTATGCTTCACCCAAAATCCGAGAAGCAAAAAGAGCCGGCATGCCGGCTCTTCCCAGTTATGCGGATTATCCCGTGATTTCAAAATAGGCGTAGTGCGGTCCGTCGTCAAGAAAAACAACAACACGATATTCACCCACGCCAAAGTAATGCATGGTATAGCTATGGATAAGATCCAACTTGTAAGTCCCTTCCCCGTCATAGGAAATTTCCCTGCGGAAATCGCCCATGTCTACATAAGGAATGCGAATCCAGCCGTCGCCGAACAGCATGTCGTCATGCCGAAATGCGTTCGGATAAAATTTTTCAATAAACGCCGAGCCATACTGCCGAAACGGCTTTCCCGTCTTATTGACGATATGGCAAGTTCCGCCGGCAAGCATCGCCTCGATTTTCTCCGATCTCAGAATATCCACGTCCACCGTGATCTCAAAATCATAAACCTCCGATTTTTCCATATCATATTCCGGTGAATACTGCCACGGCGTATCAAATTCCGGCTGCCAATCAAGATTTTCCGGAAGAAAATTTCTTGTGGTTTCGTCCGACTTTTCTAAGTTCGATGTCGTATCGTCTATGCTATCGTATTGATTGCAGGAAGACAGCAAAGGAAAAAACAACGCAAGGCCAAAAAGCAGCAGAAACGAAATCGACTTTTTCCACATAAAACGCACCTCCTATGATCTTGGATAATTTATACATTGATCCTCAATTTTAATTCAATCAATGATTCTATTTTGCAATTTAATTGTATCATAATTTATTTTCAAAGTCAATATTTTATTCATTTAATTAAAAAATACAAATTGCCACAATTATAAATACACAGCAAAAGAGCCGGCATGCCGGCTCTTCCCTGTTATGCAGATTATCCCGTGATTTCAAAATAGGCGTAATGCGGGAAAATAAGAAGAACGCTTTTATTGTGGAAGATCCCCGCTTTCAACCTTTCTTGTTACCCAATTGCCTGTAACCACATCGGGAATTACATAATCATCGTAATAGGCAACATCTGCCACAGTCAACAAATCATCATCAGATTCATAAGTGATCACAAGAATACCATTGTCTAACAGATGATAGCTTCTCCATTCCAAAGACAGGGTATTTTCGGATTGAATTTCAACTTCATTTATAGAATCAGCAGCTGATGCTTGGGTTAAAACATAGGGGAACGTATCATCAACATTACAATATTTAGTGGTTGCCGGATCAATCTGAACAACCTTTTCAATAGCATCACCGACGGCAATATCCGTAAAATCCGCATAAGAAAGACGTTTACAAGAAAACAATACCGTACCTTTTAAGGACCAATATTCCATATCGTTAGCCTCTTCTGTATTTTGAAAAAAGCAATAGAGATATACCGTCTGATTGGAGGAATCCCGTGTTTGATATACCACATAAGCATTTGATGAATCAATCTGTTTTACAAATTCCACAGGGAAATCATGATGAAAACCATATAGCGAACGGTTGACACTGTTGAGATTCACCAATGGCATTCCCAATGTAATTGCTTTCTTACGCAAAATCTCATTCAGAGAATATGTTTGGCGGACCGTTTGCGTCATAATTGCATCCGATGGGGTAAGCATGGAATTTAAAGTTCCTTTGTTTTGCGCTCCGATATCAAGTTTGTCAAGGATAAATTCAGGAGCAACTGTTGCTCCAATTAAAAGAACTGCAAGCATACAACCAAGAAAGATTATTGGTATAATACGTTTTTTATTTTTCATTTATAACCGCTCCTTTATAAATAATTTAAGTATTGCCACCTATTATATAATAATAAATTTGACTGTTATAAAAATTATGATAAGTATATGAGTTTCCATCAATATCGCTATATTCTAATTGCCACCCCGATGTATTGGAACTTTCCGGGGTTATTCCATAATTTAACAATTCCGATGGCATACCTCCATGCTTATTTGCCCATCTACCATCATTTGTTTGATACCAAAAGTGATAATCATAGAAAAGCTCAGTGTAATAAGTCTGTCCATTTATTTGAAAAGGTAATACTGTTCTACCTACACGAAGAACCACTCTATATTGATTAACTCCTATATAAGTTCCTTTTGCTTGGTAATAAGTATAATCATTACTTTTAAGCCATGTTTCAAATGCTTTTTTTGTTCTTTCCGCAATTTGTGATAAAGAATAATTTGAATTATACACATAATTACCATCAGAAGTGCTTAATAATTCAGGCCATATACCAATATCCATAGCATACCCATGACAATTTATTTTATCGCTATTTACGCTTTTATATATTCTTGAACCGTATAAAGAGGCCGTATAAAAATGCCATTCATCTTTATAGTTGCTATCATTGGAATAAGTTCTTGATTTAAGATTTAATCCATTTTGAGTAGAACCGAAAATCGCGTTATTAACGCATAAAACTCTATTATAACTTTCAGCACATCTTGGAATAATTTTATAAAAATCACGATTGGTAAGTTCGAGTTTCCATTGCTGCCCATACTGTCCATTATAAGGAAGCAAGATAACATCGGCATCATTATCAGTCGAATTGTTTTTCACTGATAAATAAAGTTCTGTTGTACCATCTCTCAGAGTACTTTTTATCTTGTAATAGCCGTTTCCAACGTCAATAAATTCCCATACCTGTGTATCCAGACCGCTAAAATCCCATTGTTCTAAAACATCACCAGAATAGGGTACCGTAGCATTGTCGTCTATATCAATATATCTTCCTGTCTGAGGATTTTTAAGATAGTACTTTCCGCCACTTACAATGGAATCTACCCATAATAAATTCAGCTGTTCATCTTGTTGTACTGCATAAATATGCTCATCAAAATCCCCATTGTCAAAGCTGCTAACCCAAGCATTGGCCGCTTCCACAGCGCCCGCGGAGGCCGCAAAGGCAAACATAAAGCAAAGGGCAAGGAGTGATGCAAATACTGTTCTAAGTGATTTTCTCATGTTTCATTTTCCTTTCTCTTTGTTTTGTTCGGGTGACGTATGGGCTTTCCTCGCGTGCACTTTTTCCCCCTTTCACACGGAAAAGCCGCCAAATTCGGAAAAACATACGAATTCAAATGGTTTTTCAAGCAGGCAAAAATCAATTTATCTACTTTATATTTATATTATACCATAAACTGTTACAAAAGTAAATATTTTCTTGTTTTAATAAAAGACACAAGCGTCCTCATCATTTTGCCGTAGCTATAAATGGGCAGCAAAAAGAGCCGGCATGCCGGCTCTTCCCAGTTATGCGGATTATCCTGTGATTTCAAAATAGGCGTAATGCGGTCCGTCGTCGGCAAATGTGACAAGACGGTATTTTCCCGGCGTAAATGTAAAATCATCTTCTATATATGCGGAAACCGTCAGTTTCCAATCAATGGAAGGCCGCGCGGCCTCCACCCAACCAGCCGAAGAGTCATAATGGTAAAACGGAACGCGAACCCATAAAGACATATCACCCGCCGAAGGCCCTCTGTTGCCAACCTCATAAGCAGAATACTGTTTTTCACAGTATACCGACATAAGACAGTAAAACGGTTTTCCGGTCTTATTGGTCATGGTGTAAACCAGCGTTTCCGGCATTTCGGCAAATACAGATTGTTCAAGCGTTACTTCAATATCGCTGCCGCTGTTCTCCCGAGAAGCCACTGGCGTAAAATTCCAAGGCTTTGTAACATCCGGTATCCATTCCGCTTGCTTTCCTCCCGTCGTGTCTTCTTCCCCTGAACTTTTCCCCGTAGTTTCAGAAAGCGGAACATGATTGCATGAAGAAAGCAAAAGCATCACAGAAACAATAAAAACAAAGCCCAATAAGAAAAGAGCTCTTCTCTTCATCATATGGTTTCCTCCTATTCGTTTATATAATAAGATATCGCATTATATATGTTCTGTGTTATTCTTGTTCCAAAATTATAGGAAGTGGAGCTATAAGCATGAATTGCATAACAAATATTCGTCTGCGGCGAATATACAGGCCCGCCGCTGTTACCCTGCCTTGTATTGTTGGTATAACGTATGACATAATTGTCCCCATAAATTATATGACCGGAAGATGTAACCTGATAGCATTCTTCGATATCGCACTTATCATTGGAGCAAGTGACATCTGTGCAGGGAGGATAACCGGATATTTTCATTTCCCGATTCAGCATACTGCCTGAGCTTACTGCACATGCAAAATAATATACATCGTAGATAGGCTGCTGCAATTTCATGACACACCAGTCATAATTCGAGGAAACCAAAGCGTCATCTCTGATTGCCGCCGAATACTCGTAACAAATCCAGCTCGCAGGATAAATATAACTTTCATCATACCACCAGCTTGGCATCCTCGCGCTGTGTGCATAAGGATAAATCCGCACCTCGACAATAGATTTATCCGCATCATCTACAAAATCAGGATAATCAATACAGTGTCCTGCCGTAACAAGAACATCCGGAGCGACTAAAAACCCTGTCCCTCTTCCGAAAGTATCTGTTTCTCCATCTCCTGTCAAATCGAAGCCTATTCGAATAAACAATACACCGGAATAAGGAGTAGCTGAGACACCATCCACCTTCGGCGGCGTCTTTACAAACGGCTTGCTGGGATCGATAATTGAAAATGTCGAAGCGCCGCCCTCCATCGCAGCATTCATCTCGGTCATCTCGGCAAGCCTTGCAAGCTCCGACGCCATGCGCGGCAGCTCATAAGTCGTCGTGGTCGTCGCCGCATAGTCCGGTATGCTGTCCATCGGAATCACTCGCTCCGTTTTGTTGATATAATCGTACTCGATAAGGTTGCCGTAATCGACTGTTTCGAGCTGCCCAATAAGCTCATAGGCCGCTTCCACAGCGCCCGCGGAAGATGCAAAGGCAAACATAAAGCAAAGGGCAAGGAGTGCTGCCAATACTGTTCTAAGTGATTTTTTCATGTTTCACTTTCCTTTCTCTCTGTTTTGTTCGGGTGACGTATGGGCTTTCCTCGCGTGCATTCTCTCCCCCTTTCGCACGGAAAAGCCGCCAAATTCGGAAATTATACAGATTGAAACATTTTCAAATCAAAAAATCGATTTATCCGATTCACATTTACATCATACCATAATTTATTTTCAAAGTCAATATTTTCTTATTTTAATAAAAGACACAAGCGTCCTCATCATTTTGCCGTAGCTATAAATGGGCAGCAAAAAGAGCCGGCATGCCGGCTCTTCCCAGTTATGCAGATTATCCCGTGATTTCAAAATAGGCGTAGTGCGGTCCGTCGCCAAGAAAGACAACAAAGCGATACTGTCCGGGGGTAAGCTTACAATTTTCTTGTAAATATTTTGCATAAAATATAAATGTTATATCGTTTTTTGCCGTCCATCCTTTTTTGTACATACCAACACCCGTATAATATGGAAGTCTCACCCAACCTTCTGTCGATTCGATACCGACAAAAGCACGGGCATCATATTTCTCTATAAACAAGCCCGTCGATTCCAACGTAAAAGTCTCACCCGTTTTATTGAGTACATAAATGCGTATCTCATCAACTGTAGATAGATACGACTCAGAATCAAGCGTCACTTCAATGTCATATGCCTCCGACCCGCTTTCACTGATAGTCGGCGTAAAATTCCACGGTCGTTCCCTATCGGGCTCCCATTCAGCATCGCCTTTTGAACAGCCTGCCGCTGACATACATACCAATATCATGAAAAAAGCAAAAACTTGTTGAATCTTTTTCATAGCTTTGCCTTTCTATGATTTTTCAATCCGATCACAAATATAATTAAATAAATCCTCTGTAATGCGGACGCCGAGATTGATAACATACAAATCTCCTATATGAATCGCGACACAAATGTTTGGATAAGCGATATCACGAACAGAAATCGGCGCTCCGCTACTGCCTACATCTGTATTACAAGTATGTCCCACTACTCGATCTTGAACCGATACAATAGAACCAGCTGAACGGCGCTGATAACAATCATCTTCATTGTTATTCAAAACAGGATAAGCTGTCACACTGACATAGCTTTTCTCAATATTACGTGTATATGTGCAAGGATACATATAAGCATTAGGAATAGATTGCTGCAAGGTAACAATACACCAATCATATGCATTTCCAGGTGAATATTGTGTAGAATATATCCATGTGGAAGGATATATAAAATATGCATCATTCAATTTATCTGGTCTCGGAGATCCATGATAAAATGGATAAACTCTAACCTCGACGATTTCTTCTGTGGAACTGGGATATCCCTTTACACAATGTCCTGCCGTAACCATCACTTTGGGGCTAACCATAAAGCCTGTTGCTCGTCCATAATAATCGGTTCCACCATCATTATCGGTATCTATACCAAGCAATAAAAGCATAGTACCTGACGAAGGCGACTGATACACGCCATTGTTGACCGGCGGGGATAACGTATAGGGCTCATCCGGATTTACAAATCCAAGTGTCGAGGCACCGCCATCTACACCTACGCTCATACTCGCATTCATTTCAGCAAGTCTGTCAAGCTCGGATTCCATCCCATCCAGCTCATACGTTGTATTTGTTACACTGGCATAGTCAAAAATTTCATTCTGTGAAATAATTCGTTCCGTCTTATTGATATAGTCATATTCCACGATATCTCCAAAATCCCCATTGTCAAAGCTGCTAACCCAAGCATTGGCCGCTTCCACAGCGCCTGCGGAAGATGCAAAGGCAAACATAAAGCAAAGGGCAAGGAGTGCTGCCAATATTGTTCTAAGTGATTTTTTCATGTTTCATTTTCCTTTCTCTCTGTTTTGTTCGGGTGACGTATGGGCTTTCCTCGCGTGCATTCTCTCCCCCTTTCGCACGGAAAAGCCGTCAAATTCGGAAAAACATACGGATTCAAACGGTTTTCAAGCAGACAAAAATCAATTTATCTGTCTTATATTTATATTATACCATAAACTGTTACAAAAGTCAATATTTTCTTGTTTTAATAAAAGACACTTCCGGTCATTTCGCCGCATGAAAAAGATTTTCCGGTTATTTCTTGTTTTATCCGCCGCAATGTGTTAAGATAATATGCGGAAAAATCCTGAAAGGAAATGGTCTGTATGTGGATTTATATCGTCGGCGGCATCGTGATTTTGCTCCTTATCGCCGCCTTTGCCGTGACCGGCATTCTGTTTTTCGGCGCGCTGCGCCGGATTCCCCCTAAAAAAGAGAAAAAATCACAGAGCGACACAGCCTCGCTTTTTCCCGCAATGGAAGCCTATCGCGAGGTGATAGATGCCGGACGCGATTGGTTCCTTTCAAAGCCAAGGCGAGAGGTCGACATCATCGCCTATGACAATATCCCGCTGCACGCGGAGCTTCTCGAAGCGGAAAACGCCGTCGGCACCGTGCTTCTCATGCACGGCTACCGCGGCACCGGACTCTCCAATTTCGCCGCGGTATTCCGTTTTTATCACGAACACGGCTATAACATCGTCGTGCCGGACGAGCGCGCCTGCGGGAAAAGCGGCGGTTCCTACGTCACACTCGGCGTCAAGGAAAGCCGCGACTGCAAGCGCTGGACGGAATGGATTGAAAAGGAATACGGACAAGCGCTTCCGATCTTTCTCGACGGGATCTCCATGGGAGCCACGACCGTCCTCATGGCGACCGCGCTCGGACTGCCCGAAAACGTCCGCGGCGTAATCGCGGACTGCGGCTTTACCTCGCCGTGGGAAATCGTCTGCGCCGTCCTTCGCGCCACCGGTAAAATTCCGGTATTCCCGTTCGCCTATATCGCAAGGCTGTATGCCCACATATTCGCCGGCTTCGGACTTTCGGAAGCCTCTGCCTCGGAAGCGATGAAATCCTGCAAAATCCCCGTCTTTTTCGCGCACGGCAGAGCCGACCGGTTCGTGCCGTATGAAATGACGGAGAAAAATTTCGCGGCCTGCGCCGCGCCTAAGGAGCTTTTTTGCGTGGATGAAGCGGAGCACGGCATGTGTTATCTCATCAAGCCGAAGGAATATGAAGAAAAAATCCTCGCATTTTTTGAAAAATGCCTGAAAACGGAGAACACGCTATGATCAATCTTCTTGAAATTGAAAAAAATTTTCTGCTCCCTCATATCAAAAAGGGCGGTACCGCCGTCGATTTCACGATGGGAAACGGACACGATACGCTGTGGCTCTCACAGCAGATCGGTCCGGAAGGCAAGGTTTTCGCCTTTGACATCCAGCCGCAGGCGCTGGAAAGCACCCGTGCGCTTCTGCGGCGGGAAAACGCGCCCGAAAATTACACGCTCGTTCTCGATTCCCATTCCAACGTAAAGGAATATGTCAAGGAGCCCATCTGTGCCGGCATGTTCAATCTCGGCTTTCTGCCGGGCGGCGACAAGTCCGTCACGACAAAAAGGGAGACAACGCTCGCCGCCATCCGCGCCGGCACGGAGCTCCTGGACGCGGACGGCGCGCTTCTGATTGCAGTCTATCCCGGACACGAGGAGGGGCACCTCGAGGGAGAGCTCATCGAAAAAGAGCTCGCAGCGTATGACCGCCGTGAGCTCTGTGCATCCAAATTCAGAATTGTCAATTCGCCGACCTCGCCGTTTTTCTTTCTGCTGGAACGAAAATAGCGCCGGCGTCGGCCGGGAGCGCGGTCATTTGTCCGCCGCGTCTCCGAAGCATTCCTCATACCGCGTGATGCTCTGCCTTATAATTTCGCACGCCGCGTCCGTTCCCTGCACCTCGTGAACGGCGGTTTCCTTGTTTTCCAGCGCCTTGTAAACGCTGAAAAAATGCCGCATTTCGTCGAATATATGAGACGGAAGCTGCGCGATATCCGTATACATATTGTAGTTCGGATCGTTGAACGGGATTGCGATGATTTTCTCGTCATTCCGGCCGTTGTCGATCATCGTAATAACCCCGATGGGATAGCATTCGACAAGCGTCATCGGCTCGATCGATTCCGAGCACAGGACAAGCACATCGAGAGGGTCGCCGTCGTCCCCGTAGGTCCTCGGAATAAAGCCGTAATTGGCGGGATAATGCGTTGACGTATAAAGAATCCTGTCAAGTCTCAAAAGTCCGCATTCCTTGTCAAGCTCATATTTTTTCTTGGAGCCCTTGGGAATTTCGATGACGCTCACAAAATTTTCGGGCGTTATTCTGTCCCCGCGCATATCATGCCAAATATTTCCCATTTTTCCACCGCCTTTTCATTATGATTGGTATATTTTATCACAAATCATCTCCATTGTAAAGACTTTCCTTATCCCATTCCTCCGTATAAATCCGCTTTATTTTTTGTATAATACCATTTACGCATGTCCATAATATTTTCTGCCATAAGAAAGGTGTCGCCAAATGACGGAAAACGAGCTTCTCATCTCCTACATAGAGGATAAAATCCGACAGACGGAGGAACAGTATAGAATCACAAGCACCGGTTTTTTAAGTCCGCAGGAAAAATCGCAGGCGGCGCTCTGCTGCCGCCGGAACGGCGCCCGCCATATCTTCTGCGGCGGATATCCCGACGCGGAACGCGCCGTTCTTCTGCTGCTTCCGGACTATATCGAAAATCCGGAGCTTTTTGTCCCCGAGGAAACGGACAATCCCCTGTGTCTGCTCCGCTGCACGGCGCCGCAGGGCGCACGCGCGCTCACCCACAGGGATTATCTCGGTTCCCTGCTCGCCCTCGGAATCAAGCGGGATGTCATAGGCGACATTCTCGTCGGCAAGGGCGGCGCGGACATCATCGTCCTCAAAAGCATCGCCCCTTTTCTCGCGGAGAACTACACCAAAGCCGGCAGCGTCCCGCTCTCCTGCAAAGCCGCCGCGATAGGCGAGCTTGCAGCGCCGGAGCCGCACATCGAGGAAATGCGGGAAAGCGTCGCCTCCGTCCGGCTGGACAACATGCTGGACGCGGCATTCGGCATCTCCCGCACAGAGGCGGCAAGCGCCATCTCGCACGGTCTCGTATATGTCAACGACATCGAAGCATCAAAGCCGGATGCGCGTCTTGCGCCGGGCGACAAGCTCGTCCTGCGCGGCCACGGAAAGGCCGTGTTCCGGGAAATCTGCGGGACGACGCGCAAGGGCAGGCTCTCCGTCCTGATTGAGCGCTATATCTGATTTTATACGTTTGTTATAAGTTAAAATATCCTTTACATACCGAGGTTTTTATGAGCTTCTTCACCTGTCCGATCTGCAAAAAGCGTTTCATTCGGCAGAATCAATCCTTGGTCTGTCCGAACGGGCACTGCTTCGACATTGCAAAGCAGGGATATGTCAACCTGCTAAGAAGCCGGGGTGCCGCCCGCCGGCACGGCGACGATAAGATGATGGTCGCCGCCCGAACGGCGTTCCTAAACGCCGGTTATTACAATCCGCTGCGCGATGCCGTCACGGAGCTGGCCGTCCGCCACGCAAAAGACGGCTGTGTGGTTCTCGACGCCGGCTGCGGCGAGGGATTTTACACCGCTTTTCTCCGCGCAGCTCTTGAAAACGCAGGAATCTCCGTCTCCGTTTACGGCATCGACGTCTCCCGAGACGCCCTCATCGCCTGCTCCGCGCGCGACAGCGGGATCGGTCTTGCCGCAGCCAGCATATCCGATATTCCCGCGGAAAACGGAAGCGTCGATATCTTACTCAACCTTTTCGCCCCTTACGATGCCGCGGAATTTGCAAGGGTGTTAAAGCCGGGCGGGGCGCTCATCCGCGTGTTTCCGGGCAAGCGGCACCTATGGGAATTGAAAGCGGCGGTTTATACGACGCCGTATGAAAACGTCATCGACACATTAGAGCTTGACAGCTTCTCGCTCCTCTCCCGGGCCGACCTCCGTTTCCCTCTGACACGGATGGGCAAAGAACAAATCGAAACACTGTTCAAAATGACGCCCTACTATTATAAGACGAGCCGCGAGGGACAGGCAAGGCTCGCCGCGCTGCAAACGCTTCGCACAAACGCGGAATTTATCGTCGCCGAATACCGAAAAGATGCCCCATAAGGCGATTTCCGCTATGTTCACTTGACATCCCGTGTTCTCTGTGATACAATGGATTCGAACTTGATTTTGAGAGGAGAATTCCGTGAAACAGACCTCACAAAAAACACGGAACGGATTTTGGGCGGATTTTTCAAAATTTGCTTTTATATTCGTCATACTCGTCGTCGCGGTTTTCTCTGTGAAATATTCCGGCATCTTGGATCCGGACGATCCCGTGGATACCACAAGCAGCTCCCGACCGCCGGCCCAAAGCACGCCGGATACGCCCGGTCCGACCGACACGCCGCCTGTCTCCGGCATCGAAACGACATATCCGATCGCGACGCTTCCCTCTCAGAGCGGAGGGACAACCTCTCCGCTGCCGCCCATCAATACGGGCATTCTTCCCTCCGACATCACCGACGAAAAGATGAACGCCTTGATTACACAAAAATACCTCTCGATCAATTCGGAATCCCGCTCGGGTGAAAAGCTTACGGCGCTAAAAAATATCGTCGTACACTATGTCGGCAATCCCGGGACCTCCGCGATGAACAACTGGCGGTATTTCGAGAGCGCGCAGGGCGTCAGCGCCCATTTCATCATCGGGCTTGACGGAGAGATTCTCCAATGCATGCCGCTCGACGAGGTCGCATGGGCGGTCGGAACCACGGAAGGCAATTACACCTCCATTTCCATCGAATGCTGCCATCCGGACGAAACCGGCAAATTCACCGACGCTACATACAAATCCCTCATTAAGCTCGTTTCATGGCTCTGCAACAAATTCGGACTTGATCGAAGCGATGTGCTGCGTCACTATGATTACATCAGATATACCAGCAGCGGCCTCGCATGGCGCAAGCCCTGCCCGAAGTATTTTGTTGACAACCCGTCCGAATGGGAAAAATTCAAAAATTCTCTGATTCTGAAATGAAGGAAATGCCGGAAGCGTAACGCACCGGCATTTTTGTTTCATCAATTCCGTGAGGTCCTATGAAAAAATTTGTTTTATGTATATTTACCGTCATACTTGCCGCAGCGGCGCCCATCTTCCCTGTTTTCTGCGAAACGGGCGGCTACGTCGCTTTCGGAGACTCGATTGCGGCGGGCTATGGGCTCGATTCCCCTGCCGAAGCCTATCCGTCGGTCATGGCGCAGACGCTCGGCTTCCGGCTTCAAAATCTCGCGAAAAACGGGCAGACCAGCACCGAGCTGAAAGCGAGAATCGCCGGACTTTCCGACGCGGAAAAGCGCGCCGTCGCCGAAGCGCGGCTCATCACGATTTCCATCGGCGGAAACGATCTCATCGGTGAGAAAAACCGGCAGTTCGTGCTCACCGAGGCGCTGATTTCCGTCATCTCCGGCGATTATACCATGAGCGACGAAATGGCCGGAATTTACGAAACGCTGAAAGAGAATCTGACCGATTCCATCGCCATGCTGCGGGAGCTCAATCCCGACGCCGTGATTCTTCTGCAAACGCTTTACAATCCGTATCTCACCGGAAGCTACACCTATCACGGCTATAACATCGGCGCCCAGCTCGATTTTTATATTCAGGAAATCAACAAAATCTATGCGGAGGTTCTGGCGGAATCCGGCGGCTTCCTGCTTGCGGACGTCGCCGAGCAGATGAACGGAAATTCGGATTATTTCTACACAACCTTCGACTTTCATCCCACCGCCGCCGGTCATGCCAAAATCGCGGAGATTCTGACCGCGGCCTATCGAAAAGCGACGGTCCGGACACCGGAGGAAAGCACCGCGGCAGGAGGCGATGGCTCGTCCGCCGTCGTAGCCCCGCAGGAAACGACAGCGGCGGATACCACGTCCGATACCGCCGCGGAAACGACAACGGATGTGCCGGAAACCTCCTCCGAAGTTTTTCCGCCGGAGACGACAGCCGACGCTGATACAACAGAGACACAGACGGTGCCCGCAGCGGCAGGGATAGACGGCTCATCCGACGGCACGCCCTCCTCGGCCGACCGAACGGCAAAGCTCACCGTCATCATCACCGCGGTACTCATCTGCGCCGCCGTGCTGTTTCTCTTCTGCCGCGGACTGGCACGGGGGAAACAGGCATGAATATTCTCATCAGCGCATGCCTGCTCGGCGTTTCCTGCCGTTACGACGGCAGGTCCGTGCCTCTGCCGGATACGGTCATCTCGGAGCTGAAATGCCGATACCGCCTGATTCCCGTCTGCCCGGAAATCATGGGCGGGCTCCCGACGCCGCGCTCTCCCGCGGAAATTCTCCGCGGCCAAGAAAAGGTCATCCGAAAGGACGGCGTCGACGTCACCGAGGCTTATCGGCGCGGCGCCGAGGAGACGCTGCGGCTGGCACATCTTTTCGACTGCAAGCTTGCGGTATTAAAAGAAAGAAGTCCCTCCTGCGGAAAAGGCAGAATCCACGACGGAAGCTTTTCCGGCGCGATGACCGACGGGGACGGAATTACCACAGCACTTCTCCGACAAAACGGAATCGAAGTGATCGGCGAGTCGGAAATCCCGCAGCTTCTCTCCCATGGAGCCTTATAATCGCATCATACATAAAAATCTATACAAATAAATCCGGATTTCAATCTTATTTTTTGTTAAAATTGACATTCGGATTTTTCGCGTTTTCTGTTGACAAGTTCATGGTTTCATGATAACATCTGAACAGATAATCACATGAAAGGATGTTGAACCGATGACCGAAGCCAATGAAACCGAAAAATACGAATTTCTATGCGTTCACGAGGATACCGTGCGCGAAGTGCTCGACAAAATGCCGGATGAGGATATGCTCTACGATCTCGCCGAGCTGTTCAAGGTGTTCGGCGACTCCACAAGAATCCGGATTCTCTATGCGCTGTTTGAGCAGGAGCTTTGCGTTTGTGACATCGCGGGAATCCTCGGACTGACCCAAACCGCCGTATCCCATCAGCTCCGTGTGCTCAAAGCCAATAAGCTCGTCAAGGCCAGACGCGACGGCAAAATCGTGTTCTATTCCCTCGACGATGATCATGTTCACAGCATACTCGACACGGGAATCGAGCATCTCTTTGAATAAAGCAATTTATACATCCGAATAAAATATTTTATACAAAAGGAGAAAACGAAAATGAAAAGAACCTATAACCTTGAGGACTTGGACTGCGCGGTCTGTGCGGAGAAGATGGCGAATGCCATACGCAAAATCGACGGTGTGGAAGAGGCAGACGTCAGCTTTCTCATGCAGAAGCTCACGGTTTCCGCTGACGAAAGTCAGTTTGACGATATCATGAAGCAAGTGGTAAAAGCCTGCAAAAAGGTGGAACCGGACTGTAAAATTCTTCTCAAATAAGACAAAGGAGGCTTTCCTATGACAGTCAAGCAAAAAAAGAAGCTATGGCGTATTCTCGCGGCGGCCGTGCTTCTTATCGCCCTGCATTTCATTCCGCTCACGGGAATTTGGCAGCCGCTCGTTTACCTCATCCCCTATTTTGTGGTCGGCTGGGATATCCTGTGGAAGGCTATCCGCAATATCGCCCACGGTGAAATCTTTGACGAAAACTTTCTGATGTCCGTCGCCTCCATCGGCGCATTCGCGACCGGAGAATATCCGGAGGCCGTCGCCGTCATGCTGTTCGACCAGATCGGCGAGCTGTTTGAGGACTACGCTGTCGGGAAGTCGCGCAAATCCATCGCATCCTTAATGGATATCCGTCCGGATTATGCCAACATTGAAAAGGACGGCGTCATCACGCAGGTAAGTCCGGAGGAAGTGAAAATCGGAGACGTCATCCTTGTAAAAGCGGGCGAAAAAATCCCGCTCGACGGCATCGTTCTCGACGGAACGACGACGGTCGATACCGCCGCCCTGACCGGCGAATCCCTGCCCCGCGACATCGCACCGGGTGACGACGTGATCAGCGGTTGCATCAATCTCACGGGACTGATTCGCGTACAAGTCACAAAGGAATTTGCCGAATCCACCGTTTCCAAAATCCTGAGCCTTGTCGAAACCGCAAGCAGCAAAAAAGCGAAAGCGGAAAATTTCATCTCGAAATTCTCGAAATATTATACGCCCTGCGTCGTCGCGGCGGCAGTCCTGCTCGCGGTTGTTCCTCCTCTTTTCGACGGGCTTTGGAGCCAGTGGATCTACCGTGCGCTGACCTTCCTCGTCATCTCCTGCCCCTGTGCGCTCGTCATCTCCGTGCCGCTCAGCTTTTTCGGCGGAATAGGCGGCGCCTCAAAATGCGGCATCCTTGTCAAGGGCGGCAACTACATGGAAGCCCTCTCGCGCTGTGAAACCGTCGTATTCGACAAAACCGGAACGCTGACCAAGGGCGTGTTCAACGTGACCGCCGTCCATCCGCAAAAGGCGACGGAAGCAGAGCTGATTGAATACGCCGCTTTGGCGGAAACCTATTCCGATCATCCGATCGCCAAATCCATCAAAGAGGTCTATGCCAAAGAAATCGACACCTCACGAATCGAAAAATCCGAGGAGCTATCCGGCAAAGGCGTCGTCGCCATAATCGACGGCCACCGCATCGCGGTCGGCGGCGACAAGCTGATGGTATCGGAGGGCGCCGTATGGCATCCCTGCCACAGAGTAGGCACCACCGTACATGTGGCGCGCGACGGCGAATATCTCGGACACATCGTCATATCCGACGAAATCAAAAGCGATGCCGCTGCTGGCATCAAAGCGCTGAAAGCCGCCGGCGTGCGCAAAACGGTCATGCTGACCGGAGATTCGGACGAGGTTGGCCGCGCCGTTGCGGACACGCTCGGCATCGACGAGGTCCACACCAAGCTGCTCCCCGCCGACAAGGTGGAGAGAGTGGAAGAATTGTTGAAAGAAAAATCCGAGCGCGGCGTTCTCGCCTTTGTCGGAGACGGCATCAACGATGCTCCGGTGCTCTCCCGCGCCGATATCGGCATCGCGATGGGCGCGATGGGCTCCGATGCCGCAATCGAAGCCTCGGATATCGTTTTGATGGACGATAAGCCGTCGAAAATCGCAACGGCGCTCCGCATCGCCAAACGGACGCTGACCATCGTTCACGAAAACATCATTTTCGCCCTCGCCGTCAAGGCAGCCGTGCTTATTCTCGGCGCATGCGGCATCGTCGGCATGTGGGCGGCGGTCTTCGCCGACGTCGGCGTTTCGGTCATTGCCATTCTCAACGCGATGCGTGCGCTGAACGTGAAAAAATTTCAATAAGAATCCGATTTGCCAAACAAAAAACAGCCGGAAGCAAAGCTTCCGGCTGTTTTTTGTTTTTCATGAGAATCCATTAACCCGGCGCGCTTATCCCCCGAAATCCTCGATCAGCGCCGTGAGCTCCTCCTCCGTATACACGCCGATCCCATCGGAAAGCGCCTTGACATCGTCCGCCGGCAGAAAAGCCGCGTAATTGTTCACCGTTCTCACGAGATTTCCCTCGGTATCCACAACTACGACCGAGCCGCCGTCAATCTTCATGACATAAATGGGCTTTTTGTCCTCCGGATCCTCGGAGGTGCCCGTCGTACCGTCATTCCCCGGTGTGCCGTTAACAAGCACGGCGTCGTCGGGTCCGGTAGGAGCGGCAAGCTCCTTCAAATCCGCCTGCAAGGAGAAGCACACCGCCATTGTAATGATAGACAGCACAAGCACCGCAAGCGTCACAAAGCCAAAGATTCCCGTTTGAATTTTAGAACCGTTTTCCATCATAATCACCTCTTACCATATCTTATTTTTTACACATATTATTGACACAAAAATCCATAATATACATAGAAAACTTTGAAAGAGGGACGGAAAAATGAACGGAAAACCCAAAAAACGAAATCATTTCCTGTCGTTTATCGCGGCGGTTTTATTGATAATACTCTTCTGCACCATTTTATTATCCTCGGCGCTCGTGCTGTATGCGACAAAGGAGATCGACGCCGAGCTTGACCTCGCGCTTCTCATCGACGAGCAGGGACGAACCACCAAGCTTTATTGCTTCAATGAGCTTGGAGAAGCGGTCGAGCTGGAGGACCAGCGTCTGCACGGAGCCGAAAACCGGATTTGGGTGGGACTCGATTCGATTCCGAAAAACGTGCAAAATGCCTTTATCGCCATCGAGGACCACCGCTTTTATGAGCATCACGGGGTCGATATCCGGCGCACTGCCGGTGCGGTGCTCTCCTTTCTCTCCCCCGGCAGCGGGGACTACGGAGGCTCCACCATCACCCAGCAGCTCATCAAAAATCTGACCGGAGACAATTCGGTCACGGTCAAGCGCAAAATCACGGAAATCATGCGCGCGCTCGAGCTCGAAAAGAAGATATCAAAGGATAAGATTCTCGAAATTTATCTCAACACCGTTTATCTCTCCGAGGGCTGCTACGGGCTGGAAACCGCCGCCGGCAAATACTTCGGAAAGAGCGCCGCGCAGCTCTCCCTTGTCGAGGGGGCGGCGCTCGCCGCCATCATTCAGTATCCGACGCGCTATGACCCGATTCAGAATCCGGAATACAACCGTGAGCGGCGCGACCTGATTCTTTGGCGCATGTATGAGCTCGGAATGATTGAAGAGACGGAATACAAGGAAGCGGTTGAGACCGACACGGAGCTCCATCTGAATGAAACGCAGAAAACCGAAGGCAAAAACTCATGGTTCACGGAAACCGTCATCGAGGACGTCATCGCGGACCTTTCCGAAAAATACGGACTGACTCGCACCGCCGCCTCCCGCATGATTTATAACGGCGGCCTTTCCATTTACACGACGATGGACGCAAAAATGCAGCAGGCCGTCGAGGAATTTTATGCCGACGAAAATAATTTTCCCAAAAACACGGCCGGCATGAGGGCGACCAGCGCCGCGGTGATTATCAATCCCAAAAACGGGCACCTGCTTGCCGTCGCCGGAGATACGGGAGAAAAGAAATCCGACCGGATTTTCAATCTGGCAACGCAGATGCTGCGTTCTCCCGGCTCCGTCATCAAGCCGATATCCGTATATGCACCGGCACTCGACCGGGATCTTATCACGTGGGCGAGCGTATTCGACGACGTCCCCGTCATTTTCACCGAGGGAAACGGCACATACAGCATGTGGCCGAAAAACAATCCCCGCGTATATTCCGGACTTACCACCGTCGATACCGCCCTTTCCAAATCGACCAATACCGTCGCCGTGCGCGTCCTGCAAAAGCTTGGCCTGCGGGAATCCTTTGATTTTTCGAGAATGCTCGGCCTTTCCACTCTGATTGAAAACGAGAAGAGCACAGACGGCCGTACCCTGTCGGATATGGCGCTGGCGCCGCTCGCACTCGGCGCCGTGACGCGCGGCGTATCCGTGCGGGAGATGACAAACGCATACTGTGCGCTTGCAAACGAGGGAATCCATCATGCTTCCATCTCCTATACGGAAGTATACGACAAAGACGGCAAGCTTCTTTTATCCAATGAAGAAAACGAGGTGCGCGCCATCAGTGCCGAAACGGCCGACATCATGACAAGGCTGCTAAAAAACGTCGTCGACAGCGGTACGGCTTCCGCGCTGACGCTCAAAAAATCCGTTCCGGTCGCGGGAAAAACAGGCACATCGAATGCGGATACCGACCGCTGGTTCATCGGATATACGCCGGACATTCTCTGCGGCGTGTGGTACGGCTACAAGGATGCCCGCGACATCGGTGCTTTCAAAGTCAATCCCGCCGTCACGGTTTTCGATGAGCTTATGACAAAGCTGTATGCCGGTTCCGCGGCAGATACCGTGTCGCTCGATAAAACGCATCAGTTTCCGCAGTCCGAAAACGTCGTCGGCTGTCTATACTGCAAGGATTCCGGAGAGGCGCCGGCTATCGCCTGTTCCCACGACCCGCGCGGACACCGCATTGAGCTTGGCTATTTCAAAAAGGGAACGGAGCCGCAGTCAAAATGCGATATGCATACGCTCGTCGATTACGACAGCGAAACGCATGCCGTCGCCTGCGAAAAATGTCCGCGGGAAAACATCGTCAAAACGGCGCTGCTCAAAATCTACGACCGCGCCTTTCCCTGCCGCGTCACGGTAACGGACGCACAGTATGTCTACCGCTATCTGCCGTTCGGAGAGGCGCCCACGACCGATCCGGCTTTGGCTTTTTTCCAAAATGCCTATGAAAAGGATTGTTATATCGGCATTTCCAATACCAAAAGCGCCTACAACCGTTACTGTGACGAGCATGAGAATCCGCCGGAAACCACGGCGGAGGAAACAACGCTGCCGGAAACCACCGCAAAAACACCGGAAGAAACCACCGCGCCGCCGGAGACCACTAAAAAGAAACAGGCGGCCACGGAAAGCACCGGCAAAGCGGCGGAAGAAACCACCGCACGCCGCTGGTCTCCGTGGTGGAAAAAGTAAGCCTCTCATAAAGAAAAACAACGCTTTTCTTCGCCTTATTTTACAGGAAATTTTTTAAAAACAAATAAGCAAAAGCATCCCTATCCCAATGGGGATGCTTTTTTCAATGAAATCTGCCATAGGTGCATAAAAAAGTTTTTACAATTTCAAAAGTTTCAAGCCCTCTTTAAAATGCTCGGAATCCTTTTATTCTGTCTCTGCTTCGCTTTCGTCTCCGCTTTATTTTGACCGGCATATCTTTCAGAAAAGCGCCGCCGATTCATATCCGGACACATAATCACAAGCCATCGACGACGGAAAAAGCGCCGCAGGCTTCTCATATACGATGTTGACAACTTCGCATTCGCATGATAGACTGTTTCTGAAATAAAATACGGAGAGATCAGAGCTATGAATTTTCCGAAAAAATTATCAGAAATCAACATTCGCGATCCGTTTGTTTTGCTTGACGGAGACTATTATTATATGTACGGCACACGCGGAAAAGCCTGCTCCGGGGGAAAACAGCCGGGATTTGAGGTTTATATCAGCGCCGATCTTGAAAACTGGACGGATTCGATAGAGGTATTCGGGAAAACCGAGGATTTCTGGGCAGATATGAACTATTGGGCGCCCGAAGTGCATAAATATAACGGAAAATATTATATGTTTGCAAGCTTTAAGAGCGAAAAAAGGCACAGAGGAACACAGATATTGGTATCAAGCTCGCCTTGCGGCAGATTTTTGCCCCTTTGCGACTTTCCTGTCACGCCTCCCGAATGGGAATGTCTTGACGGCACGCTCTATACCGACCGGCAAGGCGTTCCGTATATGGTCTTCTGCCACGAATGGACGCAGGTAGGAGACGGAGAAATTTGCGCATTGAAGCTTTCGGAGGATTTGAAGCACGCTGTCGGCAAGCCGATATTTTTGTTCCGCGCGTCATCGTCAAAGCTTGTTTCAAGCGTGAGAGGTGAAAGCAATTTTGTCACCGACGGACCGTTTTTATACAGAATGAAAAGCGGAAAGCTGATCATGATATGGTCGAGTTTCGGAAAAGAGGGGTATTGCGAGATTATTTCCTATTCCGAAAACGGGAGAATCGACGGCAAATGGATCCATTCGGAAATGCCGCTGTTTTCAAAAAACGGCGGACACGGCATGATTTTTCACACGAAAGAAAACGATCCATGCTTCATCATGCACGCGCCGAACGAATCTCCGCGTGAACGTCCGGTCATAATGAAGATAGTCGAAAAAGATGACACGATAATCGCGGTAAAGTGATGCCGTTATAATAAAAAGAGAGACTGCAAAAAAATCTCTTTGACGAAGAAAGCAAAACCGAATCATGAGTAAATCACCGCCAAAAGCAAAACCTTGCTTTTGACGGTGATCCTTTACATTATATCCGGTATCACGGCCTTTTTACAGCCCCTTTTTACTCCTTCACGAGGAAGGCTTCCGCTTCCGGCGAAACATAGAGATGCTCGCGGCTCTGCACAAGCGTGAGAGCTTTTTCCCCGCGGAGGTTCCGATACATCGCGGCAATGCCCGCCGGCGGCGATGTGTAATCGCCAAGCCCCGCCTCTATCACCGTTTTCGTATCGATGTATTTGGCGCGGACAGAGAGATCAAAATACCGCACGGCGCTGCCGGAAAAATCGCCCCAGCCGCAAAGCCGGCCGATCTTCGACGCCTGAATGTCACACAGCCACGGAACGAAGATATCGATGAGCGTTACCTGCGGAACCATCGATGCCGCCTGCATCGCCTGTACCGCGCCCTGACTGCCGCCGCGGGCGATGAGCGTCTGCCCGTCCCATTCGGGCAGCGTCATCATAAAGCGGAGCGCCTGCGCCGCGCGGATCATCATATACTTGAAATAACAGGTATGGGGGCTGCGGTTTTCCTCCGCATCGAAGCCGTATCCGGAGAGACGCCCTCCGGCAAGCGCATCGTAATATTCCTGCGGCTCGCGGTTGTGAATGCCGTGCGCATTGATGCAGAGGATATTTTCCTCCTCGGAAAAATCAAACCACGCGCTTTTGACGCCGTAGCCCTGATAAACCACGCGGCACGGCCGCTTTTTTCCGTCCTTGGGAACGGTCAGAATCCCCGACACCGGTTTTCCGCCGGCGCAGGCCACCTTGATGTCGTAAATCCGGTGATTCGGATGCGCCGCATCCTCGGGCAGCGCGACCTTATCGATAAGCGCCGGAAAGACGGCGGCAAGCTCCTCCTTGCAGGAATCCCAAAAAGCGTGATAATCCGCCGGTTCCTCCGTCACGGAGGTGATTTTCTCGATTTCGACGCCGGCGCCGCCGAAAAACCCGTCCGCATCCGGACACGGCTCGCCGTTTCCGTCCAGCGCGGTCACGGCAACATAAATAAAGCCGGGACGGTCAAGAGACGCCGTCAGCGTCAGCTCGCCGGCAGCTCCGTCCGTCTTGCCTTCCTCACGATAGCCGAAATCCGCGGCAATCTCCCATTTGAACGCCGCGGCGGAAGCGCTCTTCCCACCGTCGCGGTAAAAAATATGAAAAACAATCTTCTCGCCGCACCGATAAGCATACGGCGCCTTGTCTGTTTTGCAGGTAAAATATTTCTGGGCCATGCGCACCTCCGAAAAACCGATT
>ULVN01060926.1_pt1 | contig 42339 bp, 44 predicted proteins | sample 1959491 | NCBI WGS metagenome assembly ULVN01 (sample SAMEA4835787, study PRJEB28245) | human gut metagenome | biome: gut microbiome; material: fecal sample | place: Denmark | collected 2008 | reverse complement strand
TGCTATAAAATGGGATTTTTAATATTTTTTATTATACGAAATTGCTTAAATTTCCAAGGCATCTGCAACCTTGATAATTTGTGGTATTATTGCCGTTTGAAAGTCCCAAAAGCAGAAGCAACAAAATGTTTGTATTTGTTGCAAGATTTGTGTCGTTTGCGCTTGAAAGCACCGAAAGTAAAAATACCCATAAAATATCTTGTGACATAATTTCCTCCTTTTCTACAAAATATTCTAAATAAAGCAAAAAAAGAATAATTTTCTTTTTTGACATTTTTTCTTTCGTGCGTGATAATGAAAGAGTAAAAATTTATTGCTACTTATATATATGAAAAGAAATCCAATTTGTGTGCAACCAAAAGGAGAAAAGATGAACAAGTTTTTGAAAATAACCGAAAGAAACAAAATTGAGATTATGCAAGTGCTTCCAAGTGACAGTTACACGAGCAAATTGGCATTATATTTTCAAAATTTTGCAGACCAAACAAGAATAAAAATCTTATCTGCTCTTTCTATTCAAGATTTGTGTGTAAATGATTTATCAAAAATTTTGGGCATAAATCAAACAACAATTTCTCACCAACTCAAAACCTTGAAAGACCAAGATATGATTGATTTTAAGCGTGAGGGCAAAATTTTGGTTTATAGATTGAAATCAAAACTTGTCAATGAAATGATGATGTATGCAGTGGAGAATATTGGTTAAAATAGAAATTTTCACTTGAATAAACCAAAGAGCAAAAATTGATAAGCTTTTTCTTGACAGAAAGTTCAAAACAAAGTAAAATAGACGGCGTATGAAAAAGAAAATGCTTTTACATTCTTGTTGCGGACCATGCTCGACTGTTGTGATTGAAAGGTTAAAAGAAAATTATGACCTTACTGTCTTTTATTGCAATCCAAACATCGAACCTTTTGAAGAATATGAAAAAAGAAAGGGAGAGCAAAAGAAAGTATGTTCATTTTTTAGCGTTCCGTTCATCGATTTTGATTACAACAATGCTCTTTGGAGACAATATGTTGCTGGACTTGAAAACGAAAAAGAAGGCGGAGCAAGATGCGAAAAATGTTTCTTTTTCCGCATGGAAGCAACAGCAAAATATGCAAAAGAAAATGGTTTTGATATTTTTGCAACAACTCTTTCAGTAAGTCCACACAAAAACACAGAAGTTATAAATCAAGTTGGTAAAGTTATTTCAAAGAGTATAGGAATTGAATTTTTGCCAGAAAGTTTTAAGAAAAAAGATGGCTATTTGAGAAGCATAAATTTGTCAAAAGACTTGTCTCTTTATAGACAAAACTACTGTGGCTGCTCATTTTCAAATTGGCATTTGAGAAAAGAAGACTGAAATCAAGGAGAATATTTTGGAAAAATATAGCAAAGATTTTATCCAATATAGTGGAGAAAAAGTAAAAGAAGAGACGAAACACCTTGCTCTCTATTTTTTCTTGCATATAACCCTTTATATTGTTTTGATTTTCTTTATGATTTTCTTTGCATGGTATACATTTTTTGTAACATCGCACAAGTTTTATGCTGTAAAAGGCGTTTCAATGATGTCAACTTTGAATGGTCAAATAACAGAAGAACAACTTATTTATGAGACGAGCAAAGCACAAAAAATTTCTTATGATGGTGTTTATGTTGAAAAAAATGGAAAGTTTGATGTTTTTGATATTGTTGTTATTGAAAAACCAGACAGTGACAGTGTCATAAAGAGAGTTATGGCTGTTGAAGGTGACTGGATAACTATTGCAAAGGGACAGACCGCTGACGGAGAGGAGTGCTTCTATTTTTATAGAATAGCAAAAGACCAGATAAAAGAAGATGTTACAAGTGACCAAGCAAGGGTTTATGAAAACGGACAAAATGGGTATAGCATATACAATGGCAGCACACTTTGGGTTCATAAATCCACAACTGACGCTTACAGAGAAATTTCTGTTGATGTCGGAGAAAACACAATAAGCAATGCTTATGAATTTAATTTCTATCTTACATTTTTGAAATATTATGGCACAGAGCAAGATAGGTTCAATTATTTTGTGTCACAAGAAGGTTTGGTGTATGTCCAAGTGCCAGAAGGCAAACTTTTCTATATGGGGGACAACAGACAATATAGCACTGATAGCAGAGAAGTAGGTTTTTGCGACAAAACTTATGTCGTTGGAAGAACAGAAATAATCGTTTATAATTATAACTTTGTAAATCGTCTTTGGGAAGTAGTTAAATTTTATTTCAAAGAAATGGAAACTTTTTTTGCAAGATAGTTGATTTTGTTTGCTAAATCTCTTTATTTATGCTAATATTATTATAGCATTGATATGCGAATTATCATCAAAAAGGAGATAGATTATGAATAAAGGTGAATTCATTAAAGCGGTTGCTGAAAAAGCAAATTGCACACAAAAAGACGCAGGTATTGTTTTTGATTCTGTTATTGATACAATTGTTTGCGTACTTAAAAAAGGAGAAAAAATCCAAATCCCTGGTTTCGGTTCTTTCGAACTTGTTTCTAAACCAGCAACAACAAAGATTAATCCTTTGACAAAGAAACCTGTTAAGGTTGCTGCTTGCAAAACACCTAAGTTTAAATTTGGTAAAAGTTTTAAAGCCGTTTTTAATGCTTAATAGTCCATCTTTAAATCAAAAAAGACATCAATTTATGTTGATGTCTTTTTTCTTGCTGTGTAAAAAAGTCAGACAGAGAGGTGAAAAGTCTGTTGGTTTTGCCCAATATGGCAAAAATTTCGCCAATACCTTACTTTTCTTCATTTAGCTCTTTTTCAATATTGATGATAATATATCCTTGTGGCATATGACAGAGTGGACACTCTTTAAAACCTTCTTTGGTTGTCGTTTCAAAGCCACATGAAGAGCATTTCCATTTTGTTGGTTTTTCTCTTTTATACATCTTGTTTGATTTGTATAGATGTCCCAAATATTCAAGAATTTTATGGTGAGTCTCTTCAACTTTTGCAATCATTTCAAAAGATTTTGCAATATCCAAGAAACCTTCATCTTTGGCTATTCTGGCAAACGATGGATAAATGTTGTCTGCTTCCGAAAGTTCTATTTTGCTTTCTTCCAAAAGTGAGGTTTTAAGTTCGGTTGCTTCAAACGGATAACCTGCTTCAATAGGAATGTTTTTACAAGTCCCATTGCTTTTTTCAATGATATAGTCATAGAAAATTTTGGCATGAGCCATTTCATTTTTTGCAAGTGTTTTCATTGTGTCTGACAGAAATTTCTGATTGTCAGACAATGCCATTTTTGACATAAATTGATACCTTGCTCCAGCTTGACATTCGGCAGAAAACGAACGAGCCAGGTTTGTTTTCGTTGTGCTTTCATTAAAATCCATATTTTTCTCCTTTTAAAACAAAACGAGTATTGCCCAAAATAATATTGTTAAACATTTGCATTTTTTTCTTTTATTGTTTAAAATAAATTATATAGTTTTGGAATTTTCAAAAAGGAGTTGAGTTTATGTTTCTTGGAGACAAAGGGAAACCTACAAATTTCAGTACATTGAGATTAAACTATGATATCATCATTGACAATGAGAAATTTACTTTGCAAAAATTGGCTAGAAGGCTTGGGTTTTACACAATTTTGTTTGACACAAAAATCAAAGAAGTCGAAACAATTTATGATACTGACAAATATTTGTTGACTGGAGCTGGACTTATTATAAGAAAAAAGACTACCCCACAAAGGACTTATTTTTCTTTGGTTAGAATAAGCTCAATTGGTAGGATTCAAAATAGAGAGAAAAAGTCATTTTTGGGAGAATGTGAAGCAAATGACCAACCTAGTGATTTCCCAATGCAAATTGCGGATGAGATTAACAAGATTTTCAACAATCTTTTTACAATCAATGTTGAAGAAATTGTAAAACACTGCATCCCATATTTGAGAATTGATATAGGTGGGAATAGATATAAAATTGTCAGTGGAACAGGCTATGAAGCGGAACTTTCGTTTGAAAATTTGAAAGTTAAAGATGTGAGAACGGGCAAAAAGGGGAAAAAGAGAATTTTCTCAATTAAAATGGAACTCAATCCAGCGTATGAAAAAGAAAGACAACAGATTTTGGATGCAATTGAAAGAGATTGCAAGGAATTGGTGCTTATAAACAGAAACAAGTTTGAAATTGCTGAAGTTTTAATTAAACCGCCAGTTCCAACACTGACAGAACAAGACAAAGAGAATATACCAGGCAAGAAAAAAGAGAAAAAGAGATTCTTTAAGAAGAAAGAAAGTGTTTAAATTTGTTTAAAAAACTCGGTTAATTAACCGAGTTTTTTATATTTTATTTTGTTATATTATTTTCTTTTGACGATTTTCAGTAAGAGTTTTGTAAAATCAAGTGGATGTAATTTGTTAAATCCTTTCATAGTTGTTATCTTGCTTGACAAGATAACTTTCAATATTACCATCTGTTAAAAGCAAAATTACTCGTCCTCCGCGATATTTTGTTGTATGCTTTATTGTTAGATAGGCGGTATAGTCCATGCCCATACCATAGGAAAGTGTGATTGATGTTGTTTTATCAAGAACTGAATAGCTATTTTTGTGGTCATGTCCAACATAAACCCATTTTGTGCAGTTTAGTTCTGCCATTTTTTCATAAAGTCCACATTGTTTACCATTGCAAACCGCTTCACCTTTAGTGCCCATTGTGATTTCATAATTGCTATTTCCATTTTTCGCTTCAGAATAAAATGAGTCGTATTCAGGGATTGGAACATGCATGAATAATAAGTTTTTGATATCGGTTTTTTCGGCTTTAAGTTTCAAAATTTCTTTTTCATACCATTCAACTTGCGAAGCGGAAACACCTTCATAACCAATGCCGTCACGTCCGCCACTATCCATAAAGATAAAAGATGAAGAAAGAACGCCGTTTTGATAAATTTTGACAGAATAATTGCCTTCACCCTTAATGTTTCTGTCGCCGCGAATGTAAAAAGATGTTGGAGCTTTCTCGAGTTTTTTTGAAATACATTCTTTTGAGAGTGTCCCAGCAGGGTCGTGGTTCCCGAAACAAAACGTATATGGAATACCAATTTTTTCAAAAAGAGAGATGAATGCATCAAGTTGGTTTTTAGAGTTTCTAGTTCCAGATGTTATCCAAATTGGAGAAAGAGCATCGCCAGAGATGACAATAATATCTGGATTATTTTTATTCACGCATTTTACAATTTGGTCTGTAACTTTTTTGTCAAGATTATAGCGAAAAACACTGCAAGCGAAATGAATATCTGACAATTGCAGAATTTTAAGTTCTCTGCCAGTTTTATTGTTTATTTCTACAGTTTGGTTTATAACATCTTTGGAGATTATAACATTTTCATTTGCAGATGCTGTGATATTGACTTTTTGAATGTAATCCAAGATTTTAGAACTTCCAACAAACCATGTGATAGTAAAAAATGTTAAAAAAGCAAGCAGACATGCAGTGAGAATAGAAAACAGCTTTGTAAGTTTCCCGTTTTTTTTGTTTTTTAAATTGTGGTGAATTTGCTGTTCTTCTTTGGTTATAACTTCCATATTTCTATCCTTTATAAATTTATGTTAACACATTTCAATGTGCAAGGTCAAACAATCTTGTTCGAGACTGAAAAGAGATGGTTGTTTTGATTACTAAAAATAAACACATGCATATTTTGCTAGCACAAGTTATTGGCTTTTTGTTTAAAAGTTTTTCAATTTAGGTTTTTATGGACAAGTTTGTCTCATATATTTATTAAGTGAAAGCAAAAAAGAAAAAGGAAACATTAAATTTTCAAACAAAACTGTTTTATGGAGTTGGAAACCTTGGCTATGGGTCGATGGGACAGACAGTCAGCAGTTTTATTATGTTTTTTGCTACAAGTGTTTTGGGACTACCTGGGGCATTGGTTGGAGTGACAATTGCAATTACATCTCTTTGGGATGGTCTGTCTGACCCGCTGATTGGATATTTTTCTGATAAAACAAAAAGCAAGTTTTTTGGCCGTAGACTTGGTCACATGCTTTTTGCAAGTTTCGCTCTTGCAATAAACAATGTCTTATTGTGGTCGTGCCCAGTGTCAAACAAACAATGGGTGATGGTGATTTGGCTTTTGTCGTTCTTGCTTTTGCAGGAAACCTTTAATACATTTTTTGCCACGCCTTATTCTGCACTTTGTATTGATATTGCACCGGATTATAACGACCAAACCAAAATGCAAGGATTTAAAACTGTCTTTTACATTATGGGGTTGATTTTGCCAAGTCTTTTGATGTATGTCTTTATGCCTTCTGCTGATGTTGGCTCACAAGGACAATTTAATAGACAGGGGTATGTAAATATCGCAATGGTCAATTCTGCATTGGCGTTGTTATGCGGTCTTTGCACAATTTTTGGAACAATGAAAAGAGTGAGATCAATGCCAAATTATGACAAAGAATTGAGTGAAGAAAGTGACAGAGAAATTGGCGAAAGCAAAGAAAAAAAGCACAAACAAAAAAATGATGGATTTGAAAAAATCCTTTCCGGATATGTAGAAACTTTTAAGAAAAAGGATTTTAGAGTGGTTATGCTTGGGTATTCTGTCTCGCTCATAGCAACAGTGTTTATCACTTCTGTTGGCATGCATTTGTTTACTTTTTGCTATCATTTTTCAAGTTTTCAAATTTCAACTTTAATGATTTGCCTGTTTGGTGGGGCGATTTTGTCACAAGCACTTTGGGTCAACATAGTTAAAAAATATGATAAGAAACAAACTTTGATTTTTGCTTTATCTGTGCTCTTGTTTGGCATCGCTCTTACGAGTGTAACCTTTTTGTTTAGGGTTTATTGCACAAGTGATTATATCTTTTGGTTTGTTTTGCCATGTCTGTTTATTTGTGGAATTGGCTCTGGAGCATTGTATTCTTTGCCACATTCAATGTATGCAGATGTTGTGACGATGGAGCAATACAGAACTGGCGAAAATAATGCTGGGAGATATACTGGATACTATACTTTCACTTACAATTTTTCAAACTCGGTGGCACTTTTGTTTATTGGGCTTTTGCTTGATTTGGTGAAGTTTGACTCATCACAACCTGTTCAAGCACTTGCAGTCCAGACTGGGCTTGGACGAATAGTTTTTTTTGGTAGTGCCATTTCACTTACGATTGCAATAATCATTTTTTCAAGTTACAGCATAAAGAGATCAGATGTCTTGAAGGTGCAAATTAAAGCGAATGAAGAAGGCAAAAAATAGACAATATATAGAATAATTTTTTCAAATATTTGCAAACTATAAACATGAAAAAGACGAAATTTTTGGTTTTTATTGCATGTTTTTTGGCTGTTATTTCATGTGTTGGATGCGGAAGTCAAAAACTGGATTCTGCTCAAATTGTGAGAGATGATGCAAGAACAGGTGGAAGTTTGAGTTTTGTTTATGACAAAAACAAAAGGATTGTTTTTATTGGTGGAGAAAACGAAGTAGTGCAATACAGCAATGCGGATGAGAGCAAGGGGTTAGATGCGGGGTGCAGAATTGGTTTAAAGGTTACTGCACCTGATGAAAACTTGGATTTGGCAAATGCAACTCTTGAAATGAATGGTGTAAATTATGCTTCTGGCAAGTTTCTGGAAACAATAAATGGACAAACACAACGATTTTTTACTATTTATCCAATCGTCTCAAAGAAAAATTCGAGTGTTAAATTTTCTGTCGTTTGGCAAGACGGAACAGAAAAACAAGAGTATAAGATTATTGTTGTTAAAGGCACGATGTATATGGATAAAGACGGAAATGTGAAATAGAAAAAAGAAGAGAAAACATTAAAGTAAACTCTTCTTTTTTTTCATTTTTAAGCCATAAATTGTGACTTTTTATTAAAATTATTCTTTATCTATTGTTTCTTCTTTTGGGGCATCTTTGATTTCAACCTTGACAGTTTTTTCACAGAGAGCCATGATTATGAAGACTGCAAAAACGATGATTTTTGCGATTGAAATTATTGTTTGGCAGATTGAACAGAACCTTTGTGCACCAGAGCCATAATAAGAACTACTGAAACTTCCGCAGTAACCAAAAATTGTGAAAAATGCGGTTAACGCTGTAAAAATCAATGTTACAACCAAAGCAACTTTTGCTGTTTTCTTCAAGTCTTCATCTTCACTCTTGACAATTGTGTAACCACCAACAATTGCATATGCGACGAATGACAAATATCCGCTTAACCAAATTAAAACGGTTTTCCATTTTTTTGACCATGTATTTTTCATAATCTCTCCTTTTATATAATTATATATAACCAATTTTGCATGAAATGTCAATAATTATTGAATAATTTTTGCATTTTCAATTTTTTTTTAAAAAATGCTTGACAGGTTGGCAGTGTTTATATTATACTTACAACGCATTGAGTGCATCAGTTTTTGATTGTGGCCCCGTGGTCAAGCGGTTAAGACACCGCCCTTTCACGGCGGTATCATGGGTTCGAATCCCGTCGGGGTCACCAAATTTGGAAGTCTTTTGACTTCCTTTTTTATTACCATTTTGAGTTAAAATTTTGGCACTGTTTCTTGCATAACAGTTTTTTTCGTTTTACAATCTCAATGACTTGAAAAAGAGAAATGAGGTGTGATATGATAAATTTGTCAGACGATGAAGAAGTACTCAACAAAGTTACACAAAGCTTGGAAGATTATTTTGTTGTTTATAAACAATATCTGCATAAAGGTATTTGCAAAACTGGACCTTGTCAGGGTGTTGATGTTGAAGATGATTTGTGCTGTATGCCTTTTATTCATTGCATTCATGCATCAAACAAACTTCATAATTTACCCAAGCATCCAAATTGTGATTGTTATTATCAGAACGTGCAAACAAAACCACTTGGTTCAATTTCAGATAAGAAACCATCGCCAGATGTGTGGTTGAAATTGTTTGGTAAACTTCCAGATTACTATATTACAAAAGCAGAGGCTATTGCTTGTGGTTGGAAACCAGGAAAGAACCTTTCTGCATTTGCAAATGGAAAAATGATTGGTGGGGACATATATTTTAATGATGAGCACATTTTGCCAGAAAAAGAAGGAAGGGTGTGGCATGAATGCGATATTAATTATTTTTCTGGGAAAAGAAATGAATTAAGATTATATTACTCAAATGATGGTTTAATGTTTTATTCAACGACACATCTTGATGGGAACGTAATTGTTTATTGGATTAAATAGAAGGAGAGAACAATGAAAGAAATAGTATTTAATAGAAATGATTATAAATCATATCAAGATTTTTATGCAGATGTCTATGAAAAATTAGATGGAAAGAGATTCGATGATTTTGACTATTGCACAGTGCCATTGGGTTATAGTCCTGATACATTGAATGAATTTTTATGGTATTGCATTTATTATGACAATTTTAAATTTATCTTTTTAAATTTTGACAAAGAAAAAATATCTTTGCAAAAAAATTATGATGATTATGAATATAACATTGTGGTTAAAGTATTTGAGAGATTTGTAAAACAGTATCCGAACAATGCTGTTGAATTCAAAATGGAAGATGAGGAATGAAAGAAATAATATTTAATAGAAAGGTTTATAAATCATATCAAGATTTTTATGCAGATGTCTATGAAAAATTAGACGGAAAAGAGAACTGGGATTTTGATTATTGTACAGTACCATTGGGCTATAGCCCTGATACATTAAACGAATTTTTATGGTACTATCATAATGATGGAATAAAATATATATTTTTGAATTTTAATAAAGAGAGAATTAAATTACAAAAGAATTACGATGATTATGAATACAATTTGGTTATTGAAGTGTTTGAGGAATTTGTAGAGCAATATCCAAATAATGTTGTTGAATTTAGAATGGAAGAAAAATAAGATGTAGAAATAAAGCCTATTCGTTTGAATAGGCTTGTTTTTTTATTTCTAACTTAAATTGTTTGTCTGAAGATTTTTACAATTATATCTTATTCAATTGTTCTAACCACAAAACCTCTGTCATAGATTATTCTATCTTGGAGGTTTTAATGGAAAAGTATCAAATTTATGAAGATATAAAAAACCGCACTAATGGTGATATATATGTCGGCGTGGTTGGTCCTGTGAGAGTTGGAAAATCAACTTTTATTTCGGAGTTTATGAAAAAATTGGTTATTCCAAACATTGAAAACAAAAATGTAAGAGACCGTGCTGTTGATGAATTACCACAAAGTGCTGACGGGAAAACGGTTATGACCACTCAACCTCGCTTTGTGCCAAATGAAGCGGTCAAAATATCTGTTGCGGATAAAGTCAATTTGAAAGTAAGAATGATTGATTGCGTTGGTTATTTAGTTTCTGGGGCAATGGGCACAACAGAAAATGACAAACCAAGACTTGTCAAGACTCCTTGGTCAGATGAAGAAATGCCTTTTGAAGAAGCGGCAGAAGTGGGAACAAAAAAAGTTATTACTGACCATTCAACAATCGGAATTGTTGTAACAACGGATGGGTCTGTCACGGACATTGAAAGAGCAAACTATATCTCTGCCGAAGAGAAAGTTGTTTCTGAAATGCAGGCTTGTGGCAAACCATTTGTTATGGTTTTGAATTGCAAAAATCCAAATAGTGCTGAAAGCAAAAAACTTGCTCAAAATTTAAGTGAGAAATATGGTGCGCAAGTTGTTGCAATGAATGTTGCAGAAATGAAAGACGCTGATGTTGATAAGATTTTTGAAAAAGTTTTACTCGAATTCCCTGTTAAGAGTATCAAAGTCAAAATGCCAAAATGGATTCAAGCTCTTGCATTTTCAAACCCTATCATCACAGAAATTGTATCTGAAATCAAAAAGTTTGCTAACAATGTTAGAAAGATTGGAGATGCAAACAAAGAAACTGTTGTGTTTACTGAAAGCGAAAGTTTTGACCCTATCACTTTTTCAAACATTGAAATGGGCGATGGGGTGATAAAGTTTAATGTCGTTCCAAAAGAAAACTTGTTTTATCATGTTTTGTCAGACGAATGTGGATTTGCAATCAATGATGATTATGAACTCGTTTCTTATATCAAAAACCTTGCGGTGGCAAAGGTTGAATATGACAAACTCAAAAATGCTCTCGAAGAAGTTGAACAAACTGGCTATGGAATTGTAGTCCCAAGTCAAGATGAATATTCTTTGCAACAGCCAGAAGTGGTTAAGCAAGGAGGCAAGTATGGCGTAAAAATCAAAGCAACAGCTCCAAGTTTGCATATTATTCGTGTTGATGTCGAGACGGAAGTTACACCACTTGTTGGAAATGAAACACAAAGTCAAGATTTGGTAAATTATCTTACTGAAAAGTTTGAAAACGACCCAGACGACATTTGGAACACAAATTTGCTTGGCAAGAGTCTTTATTCTTTGATTGATGACAATATTGGCTCTAAAATCGTCGCAATGCCTGCTGATGCTCAAAGAAAAATGAAGAAAACATTGGGCAGAATCATAAATGAGGGCAAGGGTGGAGTGCTTTGCATTTTGCTATAACATTTTTAAATTTTTCGGAAAGTTGTCGAGTTTAGTTGACTTGGCAACTTTTTGTTTGATATACTAATCGTAGTTAAGGAGGAAATAAAATGGCAAAAAAGAAAACTTCGAAAAAGAGTCCTGCAAAAGCACTTTTGGACTTGGTTGTTTTGGTTTTGACCGGTGCAGTTTTTGGGTTCTTGGCACTTCCATTTGTTGAAGCAAAAGGGACAGTGCTTGGAGTAACAACCGTTGCACACACATCAGGATATGGGCTTTTGGATTTTGAAGCGAATTCTGGTGTTGCAACTTGCATTTTGCTTACAATCATTTTTGCTTCTTTATTGGCAGTTGTTGCTTTGTGCAAATTGCTTTCAGATGCAGGAATTATCAAAAATGCAACTTGTGCAAAAGTTTGCTCATTCGCTTGCGTGATTATGGCTTTAGCTGTTTTGGTTATGGCTATTGTAGTAATGATAGTTGTTCCAACAAACTGCAAAACATATTCTGTTGGCGGAATTGCTTCTGCAGGAAACTATGCTGTTTGGTATGCACTTATCATCAATGCAGTTGTTTCACTTGCAGGGTTTGTTGCTAGCGTATTTTCAATTAGAAAATAATAAAAAGAAAAACACCTCAAAAAAAACGGAGGTGTTTTTTTATTTGCCAATTTTTTGAGAGATATGATAAAATATTTTTAAAAATAATAAAAAGGGATATTTTGTTTATATGAGAAAATCATTGTTGTGGATGGCGATTGGTGCTTCCACTTTTGGCATTATCAATTTGATAGTTTACATTGTTTTGGCTTGTAATGGTGTCGTTGAGATGAGGATGCTGGCATATCTGTTTTTGATTGGGTATTTGGTGTGCTCATGGATACCATTTTTGTTGAATGCGATATTCAAAACACAAATCTCAAATCTGATTTCAATAACTTATCAAGTGTTTTTGATATGTTCGATGATTATTGGCTCGCTTTGGAGAGTTTATGGTATGTGGGAGCCTTATGATAATGTTGTGCACACTAGCAGTGGGGTGCTGATTGCTCTTATCGCTTATTGGTTTTTCGCCAATGGGAAGAAAAATTCTTGCTCGCTTTTCTGGTTTTTTATTATAACTTTCTCTGTCGCTATGATGTGCGGTGGTGTTTGGGAAATTTGGGAATTTGTTACTGATGGAATTTTTGGAAACAATGGACAAGTTTGGCAAGGGCTTTCTGGCAGAGCAGCACTCATGGACACAATGACAGATATAATTTGTGATTGTTGCGGAGGAATCGCTGGTGCTGTTGTGGCAGTGGTTTTGGAATGGAAAAGCAGAAAGAAAAAAGAATTGCAAGCAAGCGAAAATGTGCAAATTTCTGAAAGTGAAATAAATCTTGTCGAAGACAAAAATGAAAATAATAATGTAGAAACTAGCGAGAAAGACGATTAAAACTGAAATGTAAGCATATAATAATGACGATATGTATTTCAATTATCATGCGAAAGTGAAAAAATTGTTGTTGCAGGGGCATGCGGTAGGGTATGAAATGCTTGAGAACTATCATCAAATCAGTCCGTGCCTGCTTATTTATTTTGATGACGGATGTGCTATGCCAATAAGAGAAAATATGTTTGCCGAATATTTTTTCTTACTTGCAAAGTATGGTGTGAATGAAATTGATAAACAGGAGACAGCAAGAAAAGAATGATGTTGAATAAAGAAAAAAATAAACAGAGAGTGAAAATATCTCTGTTTTTTATTTGTCTGCTTTTTCTTTATCAGACTTGTTTTTTGTTTAAGAACGCTTAAATGCTGATGGACGAGATTCTTTATATTTGTCAACTCTTTCATAGATGTCGTCAAACATAAAAATTTTCAAACTTTTGTGAACTTTTTCTCTGTTCCATTGTTTGATGTTGTAGATATGGAAACCAAATGGCAAGAAGAAAACAATTCCTTTGCAGAAGTGTTTTATTATTGTGTTTTCTTTGATTTTCCTTTGTTCATTGAAACGGAATGGAATATATTTTTTCTTTCCATATTTGTTTAATGCAGATTGGTCAGGCATGAGCATTTTTACATCATTGACCATTTTGCGGCATTTTTCAAAAAGGCCATCCTCTTTGATTTGCTTCAAATTCATAAGCATTACACCAGAGTTGCAATAAGTTTTTCGAATCCAAAATCTACCCATATAGTCTTTTGTTGCAGCAAAATCAAATCCTTCAACATCAATATCATACAAAACTTTGATGTCTCCGCAAGCCATTGTGTCGACGTCCAAATAAATCATCTTTTCTGGCATATTTGGCACAAGGTCAAGCATAAGACGGAGAGTAGCGTAAGGAGTGTAGCCGTTTTTGTGGTTTTTACCTTCTCTCAAAGTGTCAACATAATATTTTGTTACATCGACCTTTTGCACTTTGCTGTTTGGATTTTTTTCTTTTACCACTTCATTCAAAATTTCAAATTGTTCGTCAGAAAATGGCAAGAAGTTTGGATTTTCATCGCTCAAATCCATTGTAAGAATGTGAATATTGAGATCTTCATCACTATATTTTGAAAGCGACATAATTGACATCAAAAGACCTTCAAAAACCGCTTTATTTCCACTGAAACATATATTAACCATAATATTTTCCTTTTTGTTTTAAGAATTAAAAATCATATTTTGTTTTGAGTTCGTCAACTTCGTCATAATATTTGTCAAAGATTGTGATTTTTGATTTGTGAATCTTGTCCCTTTGCCATTGTTTTATGTTGAAGACATGGAACCAGAATGGGGGATAATATTTTACACCTTCGCAGAAGTGTTTTACCACTGTGTCTGGGCGAATTTTTCTTTGTTCGTTGAATTTTCTTGGAATATATTTTTTCTTTGCATATCTGTTTATGGCAGATTGGTCAGGCATAAGCAATTTCTTTTTGAAAACCAATTTTCTGCATTTGTCAAAAAGCCCATTTTCTTTTATTCTTTTGAAGTTTAAAAGCATAACGCCAGAATTGCAATAGTTGTAATATTTCCACCATTTTGCCATGTGGTCTCTTACGGCGGCGACATCATAATCTTCAATGTCAATGTCATAAAGTTGTTTGATTTCAGAAATGCACATTGTGTCAATATCAAGATAAATCAATTTGTCAGGAATGTTTGCATTTGGAATCAAATCAAGCAAAAGACGCATTGCAGCATAAGGGGTGTAACCATTTTTATGATTTTTGCCTTCTCTCAAATTTTCGATGTATTCCTTTGTGGCATCAAATTTGACAACTTTGCTGTCTTTGTTTCTTTTTTTCAAGACAACATCAAGAACTTCCATTTGTTCGTCAGTAAATGGCAAAAAGTTTGGATTTTCATCACTCAAATCCATTGTCATAACATAGATGGTTAGTGGCTCTTTTGTGTTTTCGGCAAGTGAAATTGTTGACAACAACAAGCCTTCAAAAATTTTTTTGTTGCCATTGAAAAGAATTGGTATCATAAGTTCTCCAAAAATTGTGGTATATAAAAGCATTCGGTTTTTCAGCAAATAGAATTTTTTTATAAACCAACTTAATCTTGATTACATAATAACACTTTTTTATGTTTTTGTCTAATAAATAAAAAGCACTTTTTAAAATTTAGTGCCAAATTTCGCATTTTTGATTTTTGTTGATTTGTAATTTGAGTGCTTATTGTTTGACAATAAAAAAGTTTGGTGTTAATCTATTGCTGTTATGAACAAAACAAAGGACGAAGGTTTCTGGAGGAAAGTGAAAAATTGTTTTGGAAAGGTGACAAGATTTTGTGACCATCTTGTCTTTCCTGATGATATCAAATGTATATTTTGTGGAAGGGACATAAAAGACTTCGATGAGAAATGTTATTGTGATGAATGTGAGAAGAGAATTCCTTTCAACAACAAAAACAAGTGTCTTGTATGCAGTGAGCCGATTGACAATGAAGCAGTGGTTTGTGACAACTGCCAAAAGGAAAAGAGAAATTTTAGAAAAGCATTTTGTCCGTTTGTTTATGATGGGATTGTTAGGAATGCGATTTTAAGTTATAAGGACAGCAATCAAAGATACAAAGCAAAGCCATTTGCAAAATTTATTGCAAACGAGATTCAAAAAGATGAAGTTAAGATTGATATAATAAGTTTTGTTCCACTAACGCACAAGAAAGAAAAGTCTAGGTCGTTCAATCAGTCAAAACTTCTTGCAGAAGAAATTGGAAAAATATTGAATGTTGAAGTTGTGGATATGTTTATAAAAACGAGAGATGACAAAGCTCAAAAGTTTTCTTCTTTCAAAGAAAGACAAGAAAAGATGATTGGTCTTTATGCACTTAAAGAGGGCGTAAAATTTGGCAAGTCCAAAAATGTTTTGATTGTCGATGATATTATCACAACTTGTGCAACAGTAAATTATTGTGCAGGACTTTTGAAAAACAAAGTTGCAAATGTTTATGTTTGCAGCATTGCAAGAAACAAATTGAAACAAAAATAAAAACATATGATTTGAAAGCATATGTTTTTTTATTTTTATATATGATTTTTCTTTTCCTTATTTCTTTATAATTTCAAAGCCTTCACGAGTGTCTTTAATCTCAAAACCGCGACTAGAAATTTCTTGTCTAATTGCATCGGCAGTTGAAAAATCCTTGTTTTTCTTTGCTTGCCATCTTTTTTCTGCCAATTCTTTGATTTCTTGTGGAATTTCATTTTTTTCTTCTTCAAGAGAAAGTCCAAGAATTTGATTGAATTTCAAGAATGTGTTGTAGATATCTTTGCTTCTTTCTTCTTTGAGCATTTTTTGAACAACTGCGATAGCTTTTGGCATATTCAAGTCATCATTGATGCTTTCCAAAAATTCTTTTTCATAAGCACTTGTATCAAATTTCGCAGAACCATTTTCATGTTCTTTTACCAAATTTTTGATTGATTTGAGAGTGCTTTTTGCCATGTCAAGGGCATCAAATGTGAAATTTTGTTGTTTTGAATAATGCGCCATGAAATAGAAAAATCTAAACACTTCTGCATCATAACCTTTCTCTTTAAGGTCGGCGAGAGTATAAAGGTTTCCAAGGCTCTTGCTCATTTTTCCGCCATTGATTTGCAAAAATTCGAGATGCATCCACATTTTTACGACCTGGTGACCATAATAGCAGTTGCTTTGTGCAATCTCGTTTTCATGGTGCACAGGCTTGTGGTCAACCCCACCAGTGTGAATGTCGATTGTTTCACCCAAATATTTGTCACCAATGACAGAACATTCAATATGCCAGCCTGGATATCCCATTCCCCATGGACTTTCCCATTGCATAATATGTTCTTTTGGTGCTTTTACCCACAAAACAAAGTCGTAAGGTGAGTGTTTTTCTTCGTCAACATCAATTCTTGCCCCGGCAAGTTTTTCTTTTATATCCATTCCAGAAAGGCGACCATAGTCTTCAAATTTTGCTATATCAAAATAAATCCCTTTGCTGGTTTCATAGGCAAAACCTTTTTCTATCAATTTTTTAACAAATTTTATCATTTCAGGAATTACACTTGTTGCAGGGACAATATGTTCTGGCATGTCAATGTTTAAAAGTTTTGCGTCATTCAAAAAGATTTCGGTGTAATACTTTGCGATTTCCCATGGACTTTTGTGTTCTCTTTTTGAAGCAACAAGCATTTTGTCTTCGCCTTCGTCTGCGTCAGATGTCAAATGTCCAACATCTGTGATGTTCATTACACCATCCATTTTGTAACCGTTATATTTGAGCACACGTCTGATATTGTCCATAAAAAGGTATGCTCTAAAATTTCCTATGTGCGGATAACTATATACTGTAGGTCCACATGAATACATCTTCACCACATTGCCATCGTGTGCTGGAACTTCTTCCTTTGTGCGGGTGAGTGAATTGTAAAATTTAACCATAATAAAATCCTCCAAAACAAATTATATCTTTTTGTTAAGATATGTTGAGAGAGTTTCAAGTGCTCTATCCACTTCTGTGTTTGGCTCACTGAAAAACTCTTCAAGAGATTGAATAAAACAGGCAAGTTCTTGTTTGCCTTTTTCTGTAAGGAACATCATTCTACATCGTTTGTCAATCTCTCCTTGTTTTGAAACGACAAGACCTTCTTCTTCAAGTGCTTTTGTCATCAAAGCAAAATTGGATTTTTTGAGTCCAAGTTTGTCAATAATCATACTAACTGACAAGTTTTCGTATTGTGAGATAAAATATAAAACCTTCATTTTGAGCAAATTGTTTTTTGCAAAGTGTTTTGTAAGGTTTTCTGTCAAAGCTTCTATTTCCAATATCTTGTCAACATTTTTCATATACCATTATTATATAAAAAGCAATTTTATTTTGCAACTGTTTTGCTTGCTTTTTACCTAAAAAGTTATTAAAATATGACTATAACTTGTGAAAAGGATTGAAATATGGCATTAACAGGAACTATTGAAGATATTGTGTATAGAAATGAAGAAAATGGTTACACCGTTGCTAGACTTGAAAAAGATGACTCTGTAGTGACTGTTGTTGGAAAATTTATTGATGTTCAAGTGGGGGCAGAGGTCAAACTTGAAGGGAAATATGAAAAGACAAAATATGGCGTCCAGTATGCATTTGAGTCGTATGAAATGTCTGTTCCGCAATCAATGGAAGGACTTGAAAAATATCTTGGAAGCGGGCTTATTCGTGGAGTTGGACCAGTGACAGCAAGAAAAATTGTTGAGCATTTTGGTGCTGACACTCTTGATGTTTTGGAATATGCACCACAGAAACTCCAACAAGTCTCTGGAATAAGCGAAAAGAAAGCTGTAGAAATTGGTTTCTCGTTCAAAGAGCATCGTGAAGTGCAAAACACCATAATTTTGTTGCAGGGGTATAACATCACGACAAACATGGCACTCAAGATTTATAATGTTTATCATGAGAAGACTGCAGATATTATCAAAAACAATCCATATAAATTGGTGGAAGATATTGACGGAATTGGCTTTGCGACCGCAGACAAAATTGCTCAAAATGCAGGACTTCCACAAGATTCGACTTTTAGAATCAGAGCTGGGCTTATTTATGTTTTGAAAACATCTTGTGAAAAAAACGGAAACACTTATCTTCCAAAGGTTATGCTCTTGGAAGAAGCAGCAAAGGCTCTCGAATTGGTTTTAGAAGATTATCAAGAAAAATTTCAACAAGCATTTGACTCGCTTTGCGTCGACAGAACAGCAGTTACAACTTGGGTGGACAATACCGAAATTGTTATGCTGTCAAAATATTATTATTACGAAAATTCTATTGCTCAAAAACTGGTTTGGCTGGCAAACTGCCAAGAAGAAGGCAAATTTGATGTAGATGAAGAAATTGCAAGTTATGAGTCAAAGAACAACATTTTACTTCATGAAGAGCAAAAAAATGCCATCAAGGGTGCGATAAACAATGGCGTTTTTGTAATCACTGGTGGCCCTGGAACAGGTAAAACAACGATTATCAAATGTATTCTTGAAATTTTGACAGCACAGCAAAAGACTGTTTCGCTTGTTGCTCCAACTGGGCGTGCGGCAAAGAGAATGAGCGACAGCACAGGAAGAGAAGCAAAAACTATTCACAGACTTTTGGAAGTCAATGTTATTCAATCAAATGAAAGCTTTTTTGTTCACAACGAAAGCAATCCGCTCAAAACCGATGTTGTGATTGTGGATGAAGTTTCCATGGTTGACGCCGCTTTGATGTGTGCACTTCTCAAAGCAATGCCAAGAGATTGCAAATTGATTTTGGTCGGTGATAAAGACCAGTTGCCAAGTGTCGGAGCAGGAAATGTTTTGGCTGACATTTTGGAAAGTGGTGTTATCTCTTATTGTATGCTTACAAAAATTTTTAGACAAGGTGAGAAGAGCTTGATTATTACAAACGCACACCTTATCAATGAAGGAAAAATGCCACTTATTGACAATACAAGCATGGATTTCTTCTTTGATAGCAAAAATGACCCAGAAGTAATAAAGGATACAATTTTGGAGCTTGTTACAACTCGTCTTCCAAAATTTTTGGGCGTTGATCCACAGACAATTCAGGTTTTGGCACCACTTAAAGCAGGCGTGTGCGGGATTGAAAACTTAAATAAAGTTTTGCAAGAAAGAATAAATCCGTCATCACCAGACAAACGTCAAGTTGAATTTGGAAGAACGATTTTTAGAGAAGGTGACAAGGTTATGCAAATGAGCAACAACTATGACCTTGAATGGAAAAAACATGGGCGCTATGCTGATGAAATAGGCAAAGGAGTGTTTAATGGAGATATTGGCATTGTAAGCACTATTGACCCAAATACTAGTGAAGTTATTGTGGAGTTTGAAGATGGTAGAATTTGCCTTTATACAAGACCTGATTTAATTGATTTGTCGTTGTCTTATGCAATAACAATCCACAAAAGTCAAGGTTCTGAATTTGATACTGTTATTATTCCTGCAATTGCAGGGCCAAGCATAATTTTGACAAGAAATTTGATTTATACTGCTGTCACTCGTGCGAAGAAAATGGTTGTAATTGTTGGAGAAAAACTTTATCTCAAACGCATGGTGTCAAACAAATATACAGCAACGAGATTCACTCTGCTCAAAAAATTGCTTGTTATGGCTGATGAAAAAATCAAAAAGATGTTTTAGTTTTCGTTTTGACAAAACAAAATATACAAACTTTGAAAAGTAAAAAAAACTGCTTGAGTTTAAGCAGTTTTTTTGTTTGATTTTTTCTTCTTCGAGACTTTTTCTTCAACAGGTTGTTGTTCCTTTTCTGTGTTATTTAAAATTTCCTCTTGTATTTTATTTTCAGCATTTTTGTTGGCTGTTTCCTGTCTTGTTTGCTTTTCCTTTTTAGCAGCCTTTTTCTTTTGTATGGATTCGACAACTATTGCTTCATCAGAATCTGCGATAGTTTCTTCTTTTGACCATTTTCTTGTTAATTTTTCCCACAAGTTTTCGGCACTGTATTTGTTTGCTTTGTTTTTGAAAACTTCCAAGCCTTGTGAAATGTTTTTTTCTTCAGCATTTACTGTGGAAAGTGCTTGTTTTTTTCTTAGCCGTTTGTTTATTATCCATTCTTTTAGATAGAAAATACAGACAATTACCAAAGCTTCACAAAGCAAAAGTGCAGTTAAAGTTATCATAACTGGAACGGTATAATCTGTTATCCCGAAAAATTTTCCAAGTCCTGCAAGGCAAGAACAAATCAAGATTGCGGAGATGCTGACACAAATTGCTCTAAGCCAGTTGAGTGGCCAACATACCCAAACCAAATTTATAAATCCATCGAATGTCAAAAGCAAGGTGCAAAGAGAAGTGAATTCTGTCGCTGTCAAGGTTGATGTATTTTCATTTAAGATAAGAACGATAAGGATGCTGATAAACATCAAGAGTGAACAAGGAATTGATTTCTTCAAAACCTGCGGGATGAAATTTCCTCGGATAAGTTCTTTGTTTGGTTGGAAAGTTAAGATAAACGATGGAATTCCAATGACAAACATTTCAAGAAGCAAAAGTTGTTTTGGTGTAAACGGATAAGAGATTCTCAAAATAAGTGTTGTTATGCAAAGCATGATTGTGAAAAGGGTCTTCATCAAATACAAAACTGATGAGTGTTGGACATTGTTTACGATTTGACGACCTTCTTTTACAATTGAAGGGAGAGCAGAGAAGTTGCTTTCCATTAAAACTAGATGAGAAATGTTTCTTGCAACTTCGCTTCCGTCAGCCATGGCAATAGAACAATTTGCTTCTTTGAGAGCAAGTGTGTCATTTACACCATCGCCAGTCATTGCAACTGTGTTTCCCTGTGTTTTCAAGGTTCTGATGATTGTATGTTTTTGTTCTGGTGTCACTCTGCCAAAGACAGTAAATTTGTTTGCAATTTGTGCGACTTCTTGCAAACTCATGTTTTCAAGTGAGATATATTTATCACTGTGTTCAACTCCAACTCTCTTTGCAATTTTTGAAACGGTCAATGCGTCATCACCAGAAATGATTTTGATGTCAACATTGTTTTCTTTAAACCATTTGATTGTCTCAATGGCATCTTTTCTGATATGGTCTTCCAAAACAAAGAAGCAAACAAGTTTTCCATGCTTTCCGGCTGACCTTTCTGTGTAAGGGTTTGCATCTTCAACCAAAGAAATTACTCGCAAGCCTTTTTCCATATATTCGTTCATCAATTTCTTTTGTTGGGCGGTGATTTGGCATTTTATAAATCCAATTGCACCAACATAATAAGTTTTTCCATTTGAAAGAGTTGTGGCACTGTATTTTCTTTGTGATGAAAATTCGATAACATTTTTTACTTCACTATTGAGTTCTTTTCCAAAATGTTCAACAAGTGCAACACTGGTTGCATTCATTGTCTTTTGATGTGCCATAACATTTTTCATGATATTTTGGATTTTTTCAAGAGCAAAATTGTTTTGTGGAACAACATCTACAACATTCATGGTTCCATCTGTGATTGTTCCAGTTTTGTCAAGGCACAACACATTTGCTCTTGCAAGCATTTCGATTGAATAAAGATTTTTCACAAGGGTTTTCTTTCTAGCAAGTTTGATAACCCCAACTGAAAGACCAACGGTGATAAGCAGATACATTCCAGCAGGAATCATTCCCGTAAGAGCTCCGCTTGTGCTTGTTATGGCTTCTTTGATTGTTGTTCCAGCCAAGAAATATTCTTTGCAGAATGTCAAAACGCCAACTGGTATCAAAATGAGAATAATGATTTTTATCAAATTGTTCAAGTCTTTGAAAAGGTTTGAAGTTTGAGGTTTGAAGTCTTTGGTTCGTTCTGCGACAGTTTGGATATAGTTGCTTTTCCCAACTTTGTCAACTCTGGCATAACATTGTCCAGATACCAAAAAACTTCCCGCCAAAAGTGTGTCGCCTTCTTTCTTTTTGATAAGATTTGACTCTCCAGTCAACAAACTTTCATTTGCTTCAACATTACCTTCGACAATAATGCAGTCAGCAGGAATTTGATTTCCGTTTTCAAGCAGAATGATGTCGTCAAGGAGCAAATCTTCACCTTTAATTTCAAGAGAAAGCCCCATACGAACAACTTTGATTTTTGGAGCTGTCACCATAGACAGTTTTTCAACGGTGTTTTTTGCCTTGATTTCTTGGAAAATTGAAATTGCGGTGTTTGCTATGACAACAAACAAAAACATCATGTCGCTCCATGCCCCAACGCACATCAAGGCGATGGCGATTGCAAGCCAGATGATATTGAAGATTGTGAAAATATTTTTGCAGAAAATTTGTAAATAACTGTTTGAAGTTTTGATTTTTGTATCGTTTACAAGCTTGTGCTCGATTCTTTCATTGATTTGTTCCTCAGAAAGACCATGTTCCTTATCTGTTTGATAACGAACAATAGGTATGTCCTGCAAAACCTGTTTCTTTTTTTTATTTTTTGATTTTTTTACTTTTTTCATTTCTTTTTAAGTTTATTAAATTTTTTACAAAATGTCAAATATAATTGACTTTTTTAAGTAATTATATTATTTTTATTCTATAGGTAAATTGAATATTTATCCTTTTTTGTATGGAGGAAAGATGTTTATTGAAGTTTCGGACAACTTGAAAAAGTTATCAAAGTTTTTTCCAGAAAACTTGTATATTGTTGGGGGGTATGTTCGCAACAAAATTTTAAAAATTGAGGACAGTGATGTTGATCTCGCAAGCAGTGTTAACATTGAAGAAGTATCAAAAAGACTTAATGGAAGCGATTTTTCGGTAAAAATCAAAAACTTGAAATTTGGAAGCATTTTGATTTCTTGCAAAGATGAAAGTTATGAATATACCGCATTTAGAAAGGAAATTTATCCTGATGATGGAAGTCATTGTCCAAGCCAAGTTATCTCAACCGACAAATTGGAAGAAGACGCCATAAGAAGAGATTTTACTTTCAATTCTATCTATTACAACATAAACAAAGATGAGATTGTTGACATTTATCATGGGATTTTTGACTTGAGTGATAGGGTGATAAAATGCAACATAAACCCAGATGAAGTTTTTACAAATGATGGCGAACGAATTTTGAGAATGGTGCGTTTTGCTGGCGAATTGAATTTTAAAATTGACAAAAACACTCTCAAATCTGCAATAAAGTATGCAAGCAATGTCAAGGACATCCAGGGGTGTAGAAAACTTGTAGAACTCGAGAAAATTTTGTATTGTGACAAGAGATATTATATATATCAAAAGGGAGGTCTCAGAAGAGCACTTGAACTTTTGAATTTGCTTGGAATTTGGCAATATTTTGGATTGAAGTCAAAAAAGATAAAATACAAAATGGTTTACAAAGTTGATGACAGACTTTTGGGACTTTTGATTGATATCGTGAATACAGAAAAACCAGAATGTTTGGAAACATTTTTGGACGAATTTTTGAAAACCCAACTTGGAATAAACCAAACTAATGCAAAGAAGATTTTGATTTATCTTTCTGGTTATTATGATGCATTGTGCGGGATGAAAAATAAGGATTATTTTTTCAAATATTATCAAGATTGGGCATGCATTTATATGCTGCTTGGAAAAAGGTCGAAGCGTATTCAAAACCGCTATCATTTCTTTTATCAATACATCATTGAACATGGACTTGTGATAGCTGTGTCTGATTTGGCAATAAATGCAAATGATATAAAGGACAATTTTCCAAATATCGACAAGAGGCAATATGACAGGATTTTGGGAAATTTGCTTTCAAAAGTTTTTGATGGAAAAGTTAAAAATGACAAGGACAGTCTTTTGGAAGAAATAAGAAAAAATTTACAGAATTATTGACATTTTGGTGTCAATAATTTTTTTGTATTGTGGCATTTAAATATTTTTAAGTTTTAAAGACATAATATTTTTATGAAAAAGAACAAGTCAAAAACCACAACAAAGCATTGTGATAAAAATGAGAAAAAAGAAAGAGCAGAGAAAACGAAATCAGAGAAGATAGCAAAAAAAACAAAAAGTAACAAGAAAAGGGTGACTTCAAAATCTGAAAACAAAAAGGGGCAAAAAGGGTTTTTCTGGTTTTTGGGAATATCTGCGATGTCGGTTGCACTGTTATTGGGGTGTCAATTCTTTTTTGAGAACACAATCACGGGCAAAGAAAGGTTTTACAACAACACACGCATAAACGGTATTGATGTCGGTGGAATGTCGGTTGCGGAAGCGGAAAATGTCGTGTTGACTGATATGTTAAACAGCAAAAAAGAAATTGAAATTGAATTTGTGAGCAAGGACAAGTCATGGCTTTTGAATGGAAGTGATTTTGAAGTGTCAAACAAAATTCAACCTATGGTGAGACAAATTTCAATGTATGGGAAAGATGGGAACTTCTTTCAAAACTTGAAAAAATCGAAAGAAATTGAAGAGAATGGAAAAGACTTCCAAATCTCTTATGTCAATATTTTGGCAGACGTAAACGCAAAAATTGAACAGATTGTGGAAGAAGTAGAGCAAGAAAGTCGTCCAGCAAGTCTCGTTTTTCAACCAAATGACGAAGAAACTTTTTTGGTGGACAAAGGACAAAGTGCAGTTTTAGTTGACCGAGATAAATTGTATAAAGAAATTGAAAATAGTTTAAAGTCAGGCAAAAAAGTCAAAATTGAAATTCCAATAATTGAGATAGAAAATCAAATTGACATTGATGCACTTAAAAACAGCGTTGTGAAAAGAAGTGAGTTTTCAACAAGTTATCAAACTAGTTCGGCGGCGAGAAAAAACAATGTCAAAAAAGCGATTGAAAGTTTCAATGGAATGATTGTAGAACCGGGGCAAACGATTTCTTTTAACGAAACAACTGGAAAACGCACAGAAGAGAATGGTTACAAAAATGCTCACATAATTGTGGGTGGGGTTTATGTTGATGGCGTTGGTGGTGGTGTTTGTCAAGCATCTACGACTTTGTATAATGCACTCCTTTTGGCTGATGTTGATGTTTTGAGTGCAAATCATCATTCTTTGCCAGCATCTTATGTGCCGTTGTCTTTTGATGCAATGGTGTCAGGCAGTTATTCGGATTTAGTTTTCAAAAACACATTGGATAATCCAATTTACATCAAAACTTATGCAGATGATTCAAATGTCAAGGTTGAGATTTATGGACAAAAATTTGATGATGGAGTGACAATAAAAAGAAGAGCGGAACTAGTCAAAGTTTTACCTCACAATGGTGACAAAATTGTCGCCGACACAAAAGGAGAATATGCAAATCGAATTTTGTATAAGGGAGAATATTTGAGAATCAAATATCCACGTGAAGGATATGAGAGTAAGAGTTATTTGCAATATTACAAAGACGGAAAGCTTGACTACGAGAAAGAAATAAGGCATGATTTTTATTTAGCACAAGATGGCGTTGTTATGGAAGGGGCGGAAAGTCCTGTTGATGGAATGGTTATACCAGCGAGTGAAGTGAAAATTATAAAACCACAAAAAGTGACAAAGGCGACAGAAGAAATGGTGCGAAACAAATTGCAAAAAACAAATCCGAGTGAATATAATCCATAAAATTTAAGACAATAATTTTATGAAAAAGTCAAAAAACAATACTTGCGAAAAAAAAGAACTGAGCAAAGTGCAAAAGATTGTTCACACTTCTATCGTTCTTGCAGTCATTGGAGCATTGTTGACGCTTTTGTATTTTGTCTTAGTGTGGACTGGTGTTTGGGAATCAATAAATTCTGTAGATAAAATAAGAACATTAATTTTGTCAATGGGATTTTGGGGGAGATTTGCTTATGTTTTGTTGCAGTTTCTGCAAGTTACTTTCTTGCCTATTCCATCAACAATCTCAACACTTGCTGGAGTTTTGGTGTATGGACCATTGCAAACTGCACTTTTGAGCCTCGCAGGAATTTTGCTTGGAAGTGTTTTTGCCTTTTGGCTTGGCAGACAGTTTGGAAAGAAATTGATAGTCTTTATGGTTGGCGAAGAGACTTGCAAGAAATGGACAAAATTTCTGTCAAATGCAAAATACTCATTTTTTGTGATGATGGTGTTACCAATTTTTCCAGACGATATTTTGTGTCTTGTCGCAGGGCTTACTGATATGACATGGCACTTTTTTGTTGTAACAAATTTGATTGCTCGCCCACTGGGCATCTTTTTGACGTGTTATTTGGGTAGTGGAGAACTCATCCCTTATGAAGGTTGGGGATTGGTAGCATGGGCGTTTATCGCTTTGTTTGTGACGGTGATTTTGTATTTATCTTTCAAGTATCAAAAACAGATAGAAAACTTTTTACAGAAAAGGTTTAAGACAAGAAAAATCGCATCAAATGTTGAAGCGGGAAAGGAATTTGATGGCCATAAAAAATAAACAAAAAACATATTGGTAATAATTATTATAAAATTAGATAAAGACATTTTAAAAACAATAAAAAATTATCAAAAAATGCGTTTTTATCGTGTTTTTATGACTATTTAGTTAATTTTAATAGTTTTATTTATTCAATTTTTCTTTAAAATAATAAATTTGCCTTCTTTGATTTGCCTGGGAGAGATGTTGTTATCTAGTAAAATTTTTGTGCTGTTAATTTCAAATTTTTGCGAAATTGATTTCAAGGTTTCTCCTTTTTTGATTTGATAATATGGGAAGGATATTTTCTTCATGCTCATAGTGACGACAATCTCCGTTTTTGCTTTTATACGATATAATATATTAGTCATAAAAAACAAAAAATACCTATAAATTAAATTGTATGAAATCAATTTTTAAAAATGTTTTTATGATAACTATCTTTTCTTTGCTGACACGCATGCTTGGTTTTTTCTTCCGCATCTTTTTGTCAAGAGCAATTGGTGCAGAAGCTTTGGGGATGTATCAAGTGGCACTTTCAATTTTTATGGTCTTGCTCACTGTTGTGTCGAGTGGATTTACCTTGATAATTTCTCGAATGACCGCTGGGTTTAGGGGAAGTGAAAACAAAAAGGAGATTGGAAGCCTTGTTACGTCAAGTTTGTTTGTTGGACTTGCTGTAAGCGTCTTTTTGTGTCTTGTGATTTTGCTTTTTAGAAATCTTTTTGCCAATCTCTTTACTGACAAAAATTGCATAAATATTTTGATTATACTCCTTCCATCTTTGATTTTTTCTTCAGTTTATAGTGTCTTTCGTGGTGCGATGTGGGGCAGTGACAACTATTTTGGCTTGTGCGTCTCCGAACTTTTAGAACAAATTGTTAAGATTGTCGTTTGCGTTTTGATTTTGGCTTCTGGAATGACCGCTTTGCAAAATGCAATGACTGTGGCTTGGTCTTTTACACTTTCATGTTTGGTTTCAGCATTTTTTGTCGTGCTTTTATACTTTTTCTATGGTGGAAAGTTGAGCCGACCATCAAGCATTTACAAAAAAGTTATCAAACAATCAGCACCTATTACTGGAGTGCGAGTAGCAAGCAGTTTTGTGCAACCATTGATTGCACTTATTTTGCCAGCACAACTTATCGCTGCTGGATATACAACAAATCAAGCAATGAGTTTGTATGGTGTGGCGATGGGCATGACTTTTCCTTTTTTGTTTTTGCCATCTGCTTTGATTGGATCACTTGCAACAGCTCTTGTGCCAGATATTTCTATGGCTCTTGTGCAAAATGACAGCGAACATATTGAAAAAAGAGTCCAATCTTCCATCTTGTTTTCGCTTTTCGTTTCCTTTTTGATTGTGCCAGTCTTTATTGCGATTGGTGACAAATTTGGAGTTTTTATTTATGACAATTTGTTGAGTGGAAAACTGTTGCAATTTTCAGCATGGATAATGGTGCCAATGGGGTTAAACAATATCTCATCAGCAATTTTAAATTCAATAGGACTTGAAGTAAAATCATTTATTAATTATCTTTTTGGTGCAATTTTTATGTTTTTGGCGGTGTTGATTTTGCCTCGTTACATTGGCATAAATGCATTGATTATTGGTATGGGGATGTCAACAACTGTGACAACAGTGCTAAATTTGATTATGCTAAAAAAACGTTTAAAGATAAAGTTTGAATTGCAAAAGAAGTTTTTTTTGTTTGTTTTGTTTTCAATTCCAACCATTGCAATAACTTCATTTTTGAGCGCAATACTTGCATATGTTATGCCGATGTTTTTCAATTTGGTCATTTCGACAGGTGTTGGCATTCTGTCATTTGTGGGATTGTGTTTGGTGTTTAATGTCGTTGATATTTCAATGTTTACTGTCAAAATTAAGGAGAAATTTGCTGGGAAATCTTTTGCCATGAGATTGAAAGCCAAATCCAAAAAGAAAAAATAAGTTTTGAATATATTTTTCAAAATCTTATGCATAATATTTGTATGGTAACGATAGTTGTAAGAGCAATTATTATATATTTGGTGGTTTTGTTTTTATATAGACTTATGGGCAAAAGGCAACTGGGGCAAATGCAACCCTTTGAATTGGTTTTGACGCTTATAATTGCCGACTTGGCAACAATACCGATGGCAGAGGTTTCTATGCCTGTTTTGCATGGAATTGTGCCATTGCTTACGCTGGTTGTTTTGCATTTCGTCTTGACATTTTTTTGCAAAATAAGCAGTAGATTTTCTTCGTTTTTGAGCGGGAAGCCGGTAATAGTCATAAATCCTGATGGAATTGATTATAAAGCTCTTCGCAATTTGAGTATCTCTGTTGATGATGTTTTTGAAGCAATAAGGGGTTGCGGCTATTTTAGGATTGAAGAAATTCAATATGCTATTATGGAAACAAATGGGAAAATGAGTGTTTTGCCGAAAAGTCAGTTTGCACCAGTGACTGTGCAAGACCTTAAACTTGATGTTGATAAAAGTGCAATTCCTGTAAATATCATTAACGAAGGGAAAATCATAAAGACAAATCTTCCAATCGCCAAAATAGATGAGAGTGATGTGAAAGAGATTTTGCAAAAAGCAAACATAAAAAGAGTAAAAGATGTTTTGATTTTGACTTTAGACAAAAATGGTGAGGTTTACATACAAAAATTTAATGCAAAATATCAAACGTTGCAAATTAAACCGCTTGGGCAGGTGCAAGAATGACAAAATATGTTTGGTTTAAGATTGTTTCAGTGGTCGTGATAGTTGGAATTTTGACTGCGGTTTGTGTGATTGAAGACAGGCTTGTTATCACATCATTTGAAAAGGTTAATGATTATTGTTATGAGATAGAAGAAGTTGTCAAAAAAAATGGAATTGTGAATGGTGAAGTTGCAAGTTTAGTTGATAATTTGGAGTATAATTGGAAAGTTAACGAAAGTGCACTATGCTTTTTGGTGAATCACAAATCTATTGAGCAAATGGCAATTGAAATTGTGAGACTCAAAACTTATATTGATGAAGAAGAACCAATAGAATTCTTGGTTTCACTGGAACTCATAAAACATTATGTGGAAACTTTTCAACATTTTATGGGAGCAAATTTCCACAACATTTTGTAAGTTGAAATTTGAGAAATTTTAGTGTTTAGGTGAAAAAGTTTAAAGGTAATAATCCTTTTTTAGATGAAATTAAAAATAAAAAACGGTGCACATTTTGTGACCGTTTTATTGTTGTCTAGAGTAAAAATTTTAATATTTTTTTTGGATTGATTTATATCATTTTTTAATTGCGCATATCAATTTTTTGGACATTTTGGGAAATTTACCAAACCTTATCATTTTTTTTGTATATCACAATAAATGAAATTATTCCACCAAGAACGAGTGCCAGTCCTATGATTAAAAGTATGAGCCAAACATATGATTCTTTTTCTTTTTTTAACGTTGACAAATTTTGAACTGACAAAGTTTTTGTTTCTCCATTGTCATTTGTGATTGTGCAATAAACTGTCCAAGTTCCTTCAATGTCGTTTGAGTTAAACAAAAAATTTGTTCCCGAAATGTCTGCTTCTGGGAGAGATTCCCAAATTGTTTTGTAGTTTGCATATTGTGCCAAATTGTCGGTTTTCATTTTGTCTGTAAGGACATAGTTTACTTTGAGCTTGTCAAGTCCAACAACACTCCATTTGATGTGTTTTGGATTTACATATTTGTAAGAGTCGTTTGAAAGGTAGAGATTGAAAACATTCATAAGTTTGTTTGAACTTGAAACAGAATACAAAATTTTTAAATCAGTTTGTTCGACTGTGTTTATGTCTTGTGGTAAAACAGCAACATAGATATCTCCAACCGAAATGTCAACTAAATTGTTATCATCTGCTCTGTAAGTGTAAACAAAATCAAATTTATAAAGACCAAAATCATTGCCTTTACATCTTGTTGGTGTTTCTGACAAATCGCTTTGTTTGTCAATGTAATAATAAAAATCGAATTGTGGGAAAGTATTTCCAGCGATGCTGCCTTGATAGAGAGTTACAAAATTTGCACTTTCTGCAACTTCGCTTATCTCTGTTTCCAAATTGTCATCTTGAACATTTGTGAGCAAAAATTTGAAGGCAGTGTATTCTGTTGTTGAACCACGAATGTTTGATGAAAATCTGAATCGAAGGTTGTGTAAATCTTTCCATTCAAAACAATAGTATGTTATATCTTTTGTCGTTTTTCCAATTTTTTTTGAAACAGTCCTTTTGTCAAGGGGAAGAGAAGTTTGTTTTCTAGCGTTTGCCGTCATTGTCATTGAAAATCTTCCATCATCGATTTTGCAATTTGTAAATGCTGCTGCATTGGTGACTGATTGTTGTATCGGCATAGAAAACAAACATAGCCCAATGGTTATGAAGACAAACAAAATCGTCAAGGTTTTTAAACAAAAATTTGTTGTTATTGTTTTTTTCATTATCTTTATTTTATCATAATTTTTTTTATTTTAAAAACGAATTAAATGAATTTTTGTTGTTTTTGTGTTTAAAGTGTTTCTTTGTTGACAAAAAGGTAAATAAATTTTATAATTAAAGCATGGAAATAGATGAAAATATTGATGTAGAAGTTGAAGAAAATCAAATCAGTTTTGATTTTCTCAACGATAATATTGAAAGACCTTTGCAACAAGCAGAAAACTTTGAATGGGTTGCAAATGAGTCTTTGGTCGTGCTCATAAGAGCAAAAGGCGAGTTCTCTGCAAATTTTGATATTTGTGGGAAAAAGATGATTGATTGGGTTTCAATGGCAAGTTCTGGCTGTAAGCAGGTGATTATTGACGAACCTGATGATGACAACTTTTTGTCAAAGATAAAAGACCTTGCTGACGGATATGAGTTTGTCACTGTGCTTTATAGCGATACGCCACTTCTCAAAAAATCCACTTTTTTGGAAATTATGGATTATTTTTCAAAACATCGCATGAATGTTTTGAGGCTTGCAAGGGGTTATGTTTTTAGAGCGGAATATTTGAAAACTGCCAAAATGCTTTTGTCTTCGACTTTTGAAGAATTTGACAAAGAAGATTTTACAATTGTTGACTCTGCAAAAAAAGTTGCTTATGCTTTCAAGGTGTTAAACAAACGCATTTTGGATTATCACAAAGAAAGAGGCGTTGTTTTCTTTGGTGAAAACACAATTTTTGTTGATGCAGATGTTGAAATTGAAGGCGGCTGTGTGATTTATCCAAACAACGTAATCAAAGGCGAAAGTTATATTGGCAGGGATGTGATTTTGGAAAGTGGGAATTATATCTTTGACACAATCGTTTGTGACGAGGCTTTTGTTTGTCAAAGTTATCTTGAAAAAAGCAAAGTTGAAAAAGGAAAAGTTGTTGGGCCTTTCGCAAAACTTATAAACGAAAAAATTTAAAATAAAAATTTGAAGATTGATTTTAGGAGAAAATATGAATATCGTAGTTGGACTTGGAAATCCTGATGAAAAATATAAAAACACATACCACAATATCGGTTTTGCGGTTGTGGATAAACTCGCAGAAAAACTTGGAATTTCTGTCTCTCAAAACAAGTATAAAGCACTCGTTGGCGAAGGTATGCTTGGCGGAGAAAAACTTTTGATTGTCAAACCACAAACATATATGAATTTGAGCGGAGAGAATGTTGTTATGCTTAAAAACAAATTTAAAGATGCTCGCATTCTGGTCGTTGTTGATGATATTGATTTGCCAAGGGGTAATTTGCGTTACAGAGAACATGGTTCTGCAGGGACGCATAACGGACTTCGCAGTATTGTGTCTTATATTGGTGAAGATTTTGAAAGAATTAAGGTCGGGATTGGCAGAGATATAAGCATGGATCTTGCGGATTATGTTTTGTCAAAGTATGACGAAAAACTCTTTGAACCAATTTTAAACAAAGCAGTTGATGAAATTTGTGAGAGATTGTCTTGATGAAAAATTTTTTAAACCTTCTTGAAAAAACAACATTGCCTAAGCAAAAAAACTTGGGCGGTTTTTTTGTTGGAGAAAAAGTGCTTTATTGTGCTTTGCAAGAAAAGATGGTTTATTTGTGCGGAGATTTTGTAACTGCAAGCAAACTTAAAAAGGGGCTTTTAGATTGCGGGAAAAGTGTGCAAATTGTCTCTTGTGGAAGAGAAAATGAAGATGAGAGAGATTTCAATTTGTATCCTTTTGCGGAAGCTGTAACCGCTTTTTTGAACAATAGACTTGATTTTTTGATTTTCTTGCCATCTTCACTTACAGCAAAATTTGACATAAATTTTTTGCAAGAAAAAGTGATTTTAAAGGTTGATGGAAATTTTTCAATACCTATTGAAGAACTGTCAAAAATCCTGGTAGATTTTGGTTACGAAAAAGTGGACTATGTTACAACTGTTGGACAATTTGCAGTGAGAGGTGACGTTGTCGATTTGTTCGTAAATGGTCAAGATTATCCTTTCCGTATTGAATTTTTTGATGAAGAAATTGAAAAGATTTTAAAGTTTGATTTTTCAACAATGAAGACACAGCAGTTTGTTGAAGAAGTAGAAATTTCACCAATTTTTTTGAAAAATGGAAAAAACACAGTTTTTGATTTGTGCAAGAATATAATTATTGACGAACCTATCAAAATCGAAAATGAATGTAAAATTTTGAAGAAAAGCAGGGAAGAACTCTCGTGGGATAGCAAAGGACAATTTTTAGATTTTGATGATGTTGATTTGAAAAAATATACTGTTTTTTCAAACACAAACGACAGTGATTTTGAAAATAAAACTGTTGGACAAAAAAATTATATAACAGATTTTATGTCGCTCAAAAAAGACATCATCATGTATGCTGATGGACATATTAATGTTTTTTTGTTTGCTGGCGAATATCATGAAATTTTGAAAGAATTTTTGCTTACAAACAAAATTCAATATAGGGAATTTGATGGACAACTTGTGGACAATGTCCACATTTATATTTGCAGAAATTATTTTCCTTATTCGTTTAGTTTTTTGGAATATAACATTGTCGGAATCGGCACTGATGATATGTATAAAAGCAAAAAGTTTGACTATAAAAGTGGCAAACAAAATTTTTCATATCTTCCAAAAGTTGGAGACTATGTTGTCCATTCATTTTATGGTGTTGGACGCTGTAAGGATATAGTAAGACTTAAACTCACCCATTTTGAGAAAGACTATTTTGTGATTGAATACAAAAATGGTGCACTCTTGTATATTCCTTCCGAACAGACAAATTTGCTTTCGGCATATATTGGTGCAGAAAATCCAAATTTGAATGCTCTTGGGTCAAGTGAATGGACGAGACTCAAACAAAAAGTCAAAGAGGACTTGAAGGAAGTTGCCATTTCTTTGGCGAAAATTTATAAGGAAAGACAAGATAAAAAGGGATTCAAGTTTGTTAGAGATGAAGAGTTGGAACGCCAATTTTCTGATGCTTTTGAATACGAACTTACACCAGACCAGGCACTTGCCATTGCTGACGTTGACAGAGATATGGAAAGTGATAAAATCATGGACAGACTTATTTGTGGTGATGTTGGATTTGGAAAAACTGAAGTGGCTTTTCGTGCGATTTTTAAGGCAGTTTACAATGGCAAACAAGTTGCATTTTTGTGCCCTACTACAATTTTGTCAGAGCAACATTTCCGCTCTACAAAACAAAGAATGAAAAATTTTGGACTTCGAATTGAAATCTTGAATCGTTTTAAAACTGAAAAGCAAGCAAGAGAAGTTTACAAGCGACTTGAAGAAGGGAAAATTGATATACTTATTGGCACACACAAGATTTTGAATGAAAACATCCGCTTCAAAGATTTGGGATTGCTTGTCCTTGATGAAGAACAAAGATTTGGAGTTAAAGACAAAGAAAAAATCAAAAAAATGAAAACCGATATTGATGTGTTGACACTTTCTGCAACGCCTATTCCAAGAACTTTGCATATGTCTCTCACTGGCATAAGAGACATAAGTGTTATTGCAACACCACCGAGAGATAGACTTCCAATTCAAACTTATGTCAGTCCTTACAGCGACCAACTTTTACAAGATGTTGTTTCAAGAGAACTCTCAAGAAACGGCAAGGCACTTGTGCTTTTCAACAGGGTTGCAGAGATTTATCAGTTTAGAAACCATGTCGCGTCACTTTTGCCACAAGCAAAAATTGGTGTGGCGCACGGACAGATGATGGAAAAAGAACTTGCAAAAGCAATCAATGACCTTTATGAAGACAAGTTTAATCTTTTCATTTCAACAACCTTGATTGAGAATGGTGTTGATTTGCCTACGCTCAACACTTTGTTTGTTGTAGATTGTGACATGTTGGGACTTAGCCAGCTTTATCAAATTCGAGGAAGAATTGGACGCTCTGACAAATTGGCATATGCATATTTGACTTACAATGGTGGCAAGGTTTTGACTGAAGATGCTTACAAGCGTTTGGAGGCAATTAAAGAGTTTAGAGAACTCGGAAGCGGTTTCAAAATTGCTGTTCGTGACCTTGAAATTCGTGGAGCAGGGAATATTTTGGGCAAAGAACAACATGGTCATATGCAAAAAGTGGGTTATGATATGTATGTTCGACTTTTGGAAGAAGTTACAAAAGAACTTTCTGGCGAAAAAACGCACAGCGAAAAAGAAATCAAAATGGAACTTGTCCTTGATGCCTACATCAGCGAAGAATACATTCCATCACAAGAAGAAAGGATTGTCTTTTACAACAAAATTAGTAATATTGCCTCAAAAGATGCTTATGAACAAGTTACTGCTCAACTTCGTGAAAGTAATGGTGATTTGCCTGTTGAAGTTGAAAATCTTTGCAAAATCGCTTATTTGAAAAATTTGGCTTCTCTCTTCAATGTTCAAAAAATCAAGATAAACAACACCGATTGTTCTGTTTATTTCTACAAAAGTGAGGACATAATTGATGAGAGATTGTCAAAAGTGGGAAAGTTTTATGACACTTATCTAAAATTTGAAAATGTCCCTGTTTTGAAAGTTAATGTAAAAGGCAAGGTTGTGGACAAGGTTAATCTTCTTACTGAAATGTTTGAAAACGCTCTTTCAAGCAAAAAAGATTGATAAAAATATACACTTTTACTTGAAATTTATTCTTTTTTAGGTTATAATGATGGAGTTAAAAACTATCGTGGAGATTTCCACACAAAAATTTTTTACTTGGAGATTTTAAGGTGAAAAGAAAAATTGCGACATTATTATTGGTTTTGGTTATGTGCATGTCTGTTTTTACAGGCTGTTCTTTGGTTACAAGAAGCGATAAAAATTATTATGAGGCGACAGTTGCCACAATTTCTTATGTTGACGGAAGCAAAGAAAATATTTCAAAAAGAGAATTGATTACCGCTTACAACAGTTATGGTTACAATTATGTAAACAATTATGGTTACACAAAAAAACAAGCAGTAAAACAAACTTTGAAAACGGTTATTGAAAAGAAATTGACAGTCAAGGCTGTTGGACAATATTATCTCGACAATCCAAGTCAAGGCGAAATGCTCAATGGAAATGAAACAACTTATGTTTGGGATCAAACATATGAAGCGATTTATTCAAACTTGAAAGGATATTTGAAAGATGTTTTAAATATCAAATCAAGCGATGACAGTTCAAGCACAAGCGACAACGAAAACAAGTCTGTTTACAAACCTTTTGAAAAGGCAGCAGAGCTTGACTCTTCTGGCAAAATTTTAAAAACTTCTTCTGCAACAACAATCAGAGAAACATATAAAGGCAGAAAAAATGCCAGTGATGTCTATGTAAATTTTGAATATAAAGACGCTGATGGAAGTTATGTTTTCAAAGAAGCAATGTATCAAAAAGTTATGGCAGATATTGAAGCTGGCGGAAAAGATTGGAAAAACGCTTACAACAAATATCTCGCAGATATCAAGAAAAATTATAGTTACGAAAAATTTAAATCTGACAAAGATCGTTTTATCTTTGAACTAGACAGAGTTTACAGCATTATGAAAGACAACTATGTTGTAGAAAAATACGAAGCAATTTACAACGAACAAAAGAAACAAGATTCAAGAGTTTCAAATGTGACTGTTGACGATGTTTTGAAATATTATTCAGCAAAAGTTAGAGTTGACTACACATCTTATGTTCTTGAAAATGGAACTTCATCATTCGAATCAAGCATTTTGTCTGATGTTGGCAGTGTTGATTATATCTTGGAAGGAAACAATGCTTCAAATTACTCCTATGTTGCACCAATCAAGATTGAAATGACAAGCACACAAAAAACAGAACTTGAAAAGCTTAAAACTGACCTTGCAAATGGCAGTAAGGATATAGAAACTTATGAAGCTGAGGTAAACAAAATTTACAATAGTCTTGCAGCAACAGTAAGAAATTCTGAAACAGGAGAAAAGACAGGTACTATTTCTGCTTCAGAATTGCTCAAAAAAATCAATACTGACATTGCAAAATATCAATATTTGACAATTGAAAGTTTGTCAGATGGACAAAAAGAAGATGCTGAAAAAGATGGTTTGACGCTTGAAACTTATGTGGAAAGACAAAACACAGAAATTGCTTATAAAAAGGCTGCAGCATACAGAACGTATTTATATCTTTACAATGATGATGACACATTGAAGGGTGCGGATTACAATACAGTGTTTGGTGTTAATTCAGCAAACGAAGTCCTTGCAAATGACACTTTCAAAGATAATGAAAAAGTAAAAGAGGCTATTCTTGCACTTTACAATGACGGAAATGCAAAGGTTGGTGACACAACTGAATTTGTTAGAGCTGACGATGGACTTTATATGTTCTTCTTTGCTGGAAATGTTGAAAATCTTTTCAAAGGTATTGATGAAAATTTTGATGCATCAAAACAAACAGAAAACATCAAAACTTTGACTACAACAAGGCTCAATATCTTCTCAGAAAAAACTTTGTTCGACAAGATTTATGCAGAACTTACAAAAGACAATTTCTCAGTTTTCCAAAACTTGGATATGAATGCATTGAAACAAACTCTTACAATAAAAATTGAAGAAATTGAAAACAATCTTAAAGATTTGTATTAATATTAAATAAATCGTTCATAACAACTCTTGTTTAGTTTGACAAGGGTTGTTTTTTTTGCTAAAATGGAGGCAATGGTGGAAGAAGAGAAGAAAAATGAAGTCAATAACGAAGCGACTGAAATTGCCGAAACGAAGCGTAGGCAAAATTTTTTTTCTCGTATAAAAACAAAACATAACGAAAAGAAGAAAAAGAAGCTGGAAGAACTCGAGAAACAGCAACTTTCTGCCGAAGAAAACAAGATTGTCGAAGAGAAAGTTGAAGAAGTCGAGAAGAAGACAAGCGAGACAAAAAACAGCAAAAAGAGCAAGATTAAAAACATAATTTTCTTCATTTTCAATATTGTGCTTGTTGCAGGAATTTTGATTTGGAACATCTATACGAGTGACGACTTTACACCACTTCGATTGAGAGATATAAACTTTTTGTATGTTTTTATCGCTTTGGTGCTTTTGTTTGGCATAATCATTGTGGATATGATGGGTGTTCACAGAATGATTTACAGAAAAACTCTCAAATCAAGATGGTTTTTGTCTTATAAATCATTGGCAATTTTGAGATATTATGATGCGGTAACACCTCTTGCAAGTGGTGGGCAAGCATTTATGGCAACTTATCTTATGGGGCGTGATGTGCCTGCTTCAACTTCACTTTCAATCCCTATTGCAAAACTTGTTTTCCAACAAATTGCATGGTTGATTGTGACATCGGTTTGTTTGATTATTTCATTTGTAAACGGCATGTCTCAAAGTTTTGTTTCCGCTGCAAGTATTATTGGTTTTATATTGTCATTTATCATGGTTGCATTCATTTTGTTTGTTTCCCTTTCAAAGAAAACAGGTCAAAAATTGGTGTCTTGGGGATTGAAACTTTTGGTAAAAATGCACATTTTGAAAGATTATGACAAACACTATGCAAAAGTCATGAATTTTGTGCAAGATTATCAAAACATTATGAAGGAATACAGCAAGGCAAAATGGGACGTTTTGTATCAAATTGGTCTTCATGTTATTAGATTTTTGCTTATGTTTTCTATTCCTTATTTCATCTCTTTGTGTTTCCCTTATGTCCCTGGGGCAAAAATAGGGAATTATGGCGATTTCTTTGTATATACAGCTTTGATTGATTTGGCTTCAAGTTTCATTCCTCTTCCTGGCGGAACTGGTATGAACGAAATTACATTTGCTGCATTGTTTAAAGATTATTTGGGTGGTTATACTTTCTGGGGACTTTTGCTTTGGAGATTTTGCTCTTATTATTTCTATTTGATCAATGGGCTTAATGTTATAGCCTATGATACGATCTATGGAAACAGAAAATATAGATGGATTAAGTGCAAGCAGGCGCTTCAAGAAGAAAGTCAAGAATTCAAGCGCGCTCAAATTGAATCGTTTAGACAAGAAAGAAACAAGCGCCGTAAGAAGCAGAAAAAGTTTGGTGTATTTGAATAATAATATCCTTTAAAGCCTAAACTAATCACATGAATAAGAGTAATGTTGGTTGGATTTTTGCGATATGTATATTGGCATTTTTGCTGGTGATTTCGCTGATATTAGGTTTTACAGGATATTTTTTTTCGATATCATATTTAAGTTCAAACACAGAGCTTAAAGTCGGTGATAATTTTTCTATTTCAGTTTTGCCAAATTCTGCAAATGTCGTGTCTTTTACATTTGACGGAGCTTATTTGCCAGACGAAAATATTCCAGAAGTTGTGCAAATCAATGCACAGGATTTGAACGCTGATGTTTGGGTAAGAGTAAAGGTTAAAGTTTTTGGTGCAAGTGATGATTCGGAATTGGACTTTGTTACGACAGAACATTTTGAGAAGGAAAATGATGGGTACTATTATTACGATGAAGTCCTTAAAGGCGGGAACAAAATCACTTTCTGCAATTATATTTTTATACCAAAAGAAATAAATTTGAGAAGCGGAGAAAAATATATAATTTCATTTGTTGTTGAAACGCTTGAAAGCAAATATGATATTGGAATTTGGAAAAAAAGTTAAATTATATTGATATTTTGTTGGACTTTTGAGATTGATTAAGATAAAATATAACTGATAGAGGAGGTAGTTATGGAAGAGAACAAAATCAATATGCCGCCACCACCAAAAGAATTGAGAAATATGCCGCCGCCACCACCAAAGCTAAAAGAAGTGGGGGAAGAGAAGTCTGCAACTACTCCTATGGTTGAAAATGTTCCAAAGCCAGCAGGGGAAACACCTGTTTCACAACAAGAAGTTAAAACTGAGGGTTCAAAACCTAAAGAAAAGGAAAAGGTGGAGAAGGTTAAGCATAAACCTGTTGGAGGAATAAGGACAGTTTTATATTGGCTTGGTTTTGTTTTGTCCTTGGGAGCTGTTGGTGTTTTGATTTATCTTTTGGTTAAATAGAAAAACCATCATCCATGACAGTTTTAAGGGTTTTATTCTAATAAAAGATATATTTTAAGAAAGCGAAGGTTACGCTTTCTTTTTTTTGTTTAAAATTTTCAATATTGTCAAAAATTTGTATATGAAAAAATTGATTGTATTTGTGTTGTTGTTATGTTGTTTGGCGACAACGGGATTTGTGAAGGTTGATAAAAATCCTCTTTGGCAAATGACAAATGTTGAAAAAGTTTGTTTTGTTTGCGATTCGGATTATAAAAGTGACAAAATTGATTCGGTTGCGTGTGGAGATATGTTTTTCAATTATTGCTCGCCTAATGTGGCGAAAGATAATATGCAAATGCTCAAAAAAGATATGTCAGCAGTGCAATTTTATTTAAAAAATCAAGATTTAAAGGCGTTACAGGAGAAATTGAAATATAAACATATCTCTCAAACAACTTTGGAAAATTTGACTGTTTATTGCGGTTATTCGCCATATGGACAAGATAGTGTATATGTTGATGGGCAAAAAGCAAACATTCAAATTGCGGTTGAGAAAGATTTGATAATTGTTGGTTTCCCGTTAATATTGACTGGGTATTGATGAAATTTTGTTTTAAAGCAGCAAAAATTTGAGATGGTATTAGCAAAATTTGTGCAAAGCACAGAAAAATCATAAACTTTATGTTTAAAAAATTTGAAAGTGGAAAATATTTTGATGTGGAGGTTTTATGGAAATAGAAAAATCAAACAAATTTAAAAAGATGTTCAAAAGATATGGTGTTTTGGGACTGGCTTGCGTATTTTCTATCGCAATTGCACTCACAATCGCATTTACTGTGCCAAATGATGACGGAAAGGAAGTGGGAACGGATACATTGAAGTTTGGTTTGCCTATGTCAAATGCGGTAATTATTAAAGATTATGCCGATGACAGATTGCAATTCAATGAAAGTTTAAACAGATGGGAAATCCATTTGGCACTTGATCTTTCATCTGAAAATGCGGCAGTTTATTCAATTTGTGATGGTGTTGTTTCATCGGTAGAATCAAATTCGCTTGATGGCTATGTAATCAAAATTGAACATGCTGACGGTTTTGTTAGTGTATATTCTTCTTTGGCGGAAGATGTGAAGGTTAAGGTTGGCGACAAAGTGACAAGAGGGCAACAAATTGCAAACGCTTCAAATACAGCGACAAATGAGTCAAAAAGTGGTGGGCATTTGCATTTGATGATGCTTAAAGATGGCAAAGAAGTCGATCCAAACAATTACCTTGACTTGCAAAATAAATAGGATAAATTTTGGTATTTAGTTGATTTTCATGCTATTTTATGATAATATAATTGCATGGAGGTCGGCATGGTTATTGATAAGGTAAAAGAATTGGTAGCAGAGCAACTTGGCATTTCAAAGGACAAGATTACTGAAAATTCAAATATAATTGAAGACTTGGGAGCAGATTCTTTGGATGTTATTGAAATGTTGATGACACTTGAAGATGAATATGGGATCACAATTCCAGATGACAAAATAAGTCAAATTAAAACAATAAATCAAATTGTTGAATTGATAGAAGAATGTCAAAAATAAAACGGTTTAACCGTTTTATTTTTTTTGTCTTTTTGGTATTTTTTGAGAGTTTTGTTTTCTTGAAATAAGTATAAATTTCAACTTTCAAAACAATAGTAAAAAAACTTTTAGCGACAAAATTTGTCATAATTTGACAAAAACTTTCATAGAAATTTATTAGAAAATTCATCGAAAGATGAGAAATTTCTATGGGAGGTCTGATGAAAACTTATATCAAAGAGCGCACTTTGCAGGTGGCAAAACACATAACTGAAACGGAAGATACAATAAGAAAAACTGCTCAAATTTTTGGATTAAGCAAAAGTACCGTGCATAATGATTTGTCAAAAAGATTGAAAAAAGTTGATGGAAAAATGTATGATGATGTGCAAAAGATTTTGGACAAAAACTTTTCTGAAAAGCATATAAGAGGTGGAGAATCTACAAAACATAAATATGAACAGCTGGAACGAAACCTATAACAGAAGAATGTTTATTTAAAATGATTTTAATTTTTAAAATTTATCAAAAATAAAAAAACAT
>ULVN01019522.1_pt1 | contig 42949 bp, 41 predicted proteins | sample 1959491 | NCBI WGS metagenome assembly ULVN01 (sample SAMEA4835787, study PRJEB28245) | human gut metagenome | biome: gut microbiome; material: fecal sample | place: Denmark | collected 2008 | reverse complement strand
GGTAGATGTAAAAAGTATCGCTATCTAACCCCAGCAAAGTTAGTACCTGAATAGCCATCATCTACAAAGAACTCAGCGTTCTTAAATCCGTTATCATCAGCATACTTTTTGAGGATTTCTTTTTGATGGATGATTGAGTTTGAATCACCTTGAAGCTCGTCATCTCTGGAAAGACGGCAATAAAGCGCTGTAATCTTAATTTTATCAGTTTGTGTCATCGTCATTGCCTCCTTCCTTTGAAATGACCATAATGGAATCAATTGTTCCATCCTCGAATAATTTAATAGCGTATTCGACCGCTTGTGGTTCGCTCCAACCAAGTGCCTTTTGGTAGTACTCGATTAGATGTTCGGTGCCTTGAATCTTGGCACCTTTTGCTTTGCAAAGCTCGATAAGTTTTTGCTTGTTTTCTGACATAAATACACCTCCGTTTGTCAGTGTATATACATCACTCTTAATCCCTAAAATAGCAACTCATTTGCCCGATATAGATGAACCTTTTTGTTTATTTTTTGACTCGTTTAAAATGAGCTTTTTAAGTTTTTCTTTTAGCACTTTTTCAGACTCCGCACTACAAGGTATGGAGCTGATGATATAAGTGACATTACCGATTTCCTTTGTGTATGTATTAGTCTCCATAATCGTAGTAGCAACAACTATCCTAGGGAGCGATTAAACTCCCTAGAATAGGCCTATAAAGGGCTTGTATTGCGTTTATTCCTCCGTATGGATTACTAATGCCTTTATAGCATTAATGTCGGTAATTTTGGCATCAATTCGTTCAATGCCCGCATAACCATAATCACCAGTAGCGATGTATTTTTCAGTTAACACTCGTACGCTTAATGGTTTTCTTATAAGGATATAAAGATAAGAGAAATCACCAAATAAGATAGTATTATCGTCAAGTGAGTTAACGATGATTACTTCCTTGTTGAAGATGGAATCGCCATTGAATAATGGATTTCCATTTGCATCCTTGACTAATCTAAGTTTCATAGCCATCTCATCGGAAACCATCCAAGTAGCATTGATTCTTAAATCTTTATCTAATGAGAAGAACAACTTAACTACCTCATCATAAGTAAGAGCTGGTGCAGTTGATTTGGCAATGCCTGAGTTCATAATACCTAAAGGTTCCTTGTTGCCAGTACCATTGACAATAAGGTTTTCTTCAGTAATACCGAATCTTTTAGCAAACTTGGTAGAAAGATAATCTTCAACATTAAAGTTTCTATCATTAATGAATGCTAATTTTAATTTAGCTAAAGAACCAATTTTATAAGAAGAGAATCTCATTTCTTTTGATTCATCACTAGATTCAGGTAATGCTCCCGCTTCATCAACAATTGTTGCAATTCCATTTGCGGTTGTAACAACGATTGAACCTTCACCTTCAATATTGAAAATAGAAGCAATCTTTCTAAAAGGATTATATTTTGTAAGGGTATCATCAAGTTTTGAATCAACTGATGGCATAGCAGGGTATGCTTCATTAGCAAGATTTAAAATTGAGTAATCTTCAGTAGTCATTTTGTTTGTAAGCATATGACTAAATGCTTCTTTATAAACGTTTGTTTTAAACATTATTTATTTCCTCCGTTTTGTTTAATTGATTCATATCTCTTGGTAAGGTCTTTCTTGTATCCTTCAGAGATTAGTTTGAAATGAATAGCATATTCCATCATCTCATCAAATGAGCCATAGAATTTACTTTCATTATTGATTTGTAAGTTGCAGTACTTAGTCTCATCATTTTTAGGAACTAAAAATACAGCGGATTTTGTATCATCGATCACCACCATATCTAGTAAGATAAAAGAAGAAAAATCGATGTGAGCACGTAGATGCTTTTGAAATGAATCAGGTAGCTTCATAATCACTTGACCTCCCTAAATCTTAAGGAGCAGTAGTCTGTTGCGTCCTTAAGTGTTGCAAATACAATAACTGAAGTACCTATAGAGACTCTATAAGGCATCTTTGTGTTTTGAACTTTTGAAACGATGACAGGTCGTTTCAACTTATCTAAGTACAATGCGACACATTCAGAAATTGGCTTAGAGAATATGTTTTTGTCACTAGCTTTTAAGTTAGGCATTGGACCATAATACACTTTAAATTTCATATGCTTTATTCCTCCTATTGAAATATAAATAATTGTTTTATTTGAATTAGGGCATATACCCCGTTTGAAATCGAATTTTTATGCGTGAAACCCCAGGCTCGGTAGCAAGATGAATAGCTGTAGAGATAGATAGGCCCCTAGGGGTTTACTTCAGTTGTCGTAGTTGTCGTCATTTTTTAAGTTAAATATTTATATTTAATAATTAATTAATAATAAAATAAGTTTCTATACGACAGCACGACAACTACGACAACTAGACTTTAAGGTGGACGCTCCTTATCATAGATTGCAGGATTAACCTCATAGACTAATCCTTTATTATGGGCTCTTGAGGTGCCTTGTTTTTCACGAAGATAACCATAATCGACAAGTAGAGAGATAACCGCAGTTGCGTTTTCCTTCTTGTTCATATACTTGCACATTCTTGAAGCTTCCCTGAACGAGATTTCATATGTTTTTGTTGCTTTTAACTTTTCAAGGAAATTAAGTGCTTGTTTTTTAGTGGTGTTATCATCCATAAAGTCAAAGGCGAATCTTGCGTGTTCAAGAAAGTAATTACCAAGTTTTATAGCATTTTCCATATCTTCCTTTTGGACCATCCATTCAGCTGAATCATCAGTTGATGGAGTGTATAGAAATGCATCATATTTAACGTTTCTTGCCCTAGTGATTAGTGCAGATATTCTTAAGATATTTCCAACAAGTTTACCTGCCCATCCTCCGATATCCTTTAGGTCAGTTATAAGCCTAGATTCAAACTCCTCGTAATAATCCTTTAATAGGGAATAGGCATCATTTGCTAGTGTTATGTATACTGTGGAAGATTTAGGTTCCTTTAGTATTTCGTGAATTAAATCACTGAATCTTTTCTTGTTATCAAAGTTGATTGGCTTAGTTTCAAATTTTCTAGAACCAACAAGTGATTTAGGAACTGAGTATAAAAATCTAGCCGATAAGCCTCGTCCTGTAAATGTTCCATTATTAACCACACTTTCAAGTACCTTTGGTTGTACTGTAAGAAGTATTGTTAATCTTGGATTCTTCACATAAAGCGATGGTCTACCAATACGACTAACCTTGATGAAATCGCCTGAATATCCTTTTAGGAAGATGTCGATATTTGGAAAGTTGGTATAACTTCCTGAGATGATATCAAATATTCCACCTTCACTAGAAACTAAAGCAATACATCCATCTTGGCTTTCTATCTCATTAGTTAGGCTTTCTGAAGTTACATCATCTAGAGTGAGAGATATCGGTTTGATGACCTTATGGGTGGAATATTTTCTAAATGCTTCATCATATTCATCTTTAGTAATCTTTCCGTTTTCATAGTCTTTAGTGGCTTTCTTGTACCTTTTCTCTAGGGAAGCATGTTCCTCTTGGCTCTTTAAAACATCGATTGAATGATGCTCATTGTATTCAGCCTCAAAGGCCTGAATTACCTTTATTATTTGGTTGAACACAGCAGACTTTCTGTCACTTGGTTCAGCGACAATCATACAGTAAAGGGACAATTGCTCCTCCCAGTCCGATTTGCCTACGACCTTGTATCTTGGTTGCATAGCAATTGACATAAGAGCAAGTGAAGCAACACCTGCCATATCGATAGGAGTTTGTGTGGATTCGGCTACATCGGATACATAATTCTTTAAAACATCAGGTAATGCATCAATAGGAAATGCAGGTAGAACCACTTCATTCAAAGGTACTAGCTTGTCCCAGGAATCATTATTATATTCATCTGGTGGTATATAATCCCTTTGTGCTTTTATTACTTCGTAATACTTAAGAGCAGATTTCCATATGGTGTTTAGTTCATCATTTTCTAGAGGTGGAGAACATCTAGTTGATGCTTCACGATATTTATCTAATGATTCATTACATAATCCATATCTAGTAAGTAATTTTAAAGCAATAGAGTACATCGTTTTATTACGACTTCCTTCTGATATGGCCTCACCTAATTCAGCAAATTTAGCTTCATCATCATATTCCTTAATAAAATCAGTAAGAGTCCTAGTTCCATCGATATAATCAACTTTAGGCTCTGCAGTACCAAATAGAAATCTAGCAGAATCTAATGCTTGTCCATCAACAAAAGGAAATATGGAGTAGACCTTTTCCTTCAAAGCCCTATACTCTTTAGCGTCCTTTACCTTATCAATAGGAAAGATGATGTGAAACTTTGGTCTAGCAGGCTTATCGTTTTTAATTTTCATATGATTCCTACTGTATTGAATGTAGATAGGAACATCACTGAAGAAAGATGATACCTTATTGGGGGTCATCCAATCATCAGGATTCTCACTATGATCATTATCGATATCAAAGACTATTGCATCAGCATATAGGAAGTCATCTATAGAACGATGATTATTCTTATATACTGCACATGCGTAATCCTTTAAAATTACTTTCTTGAAATCCTCAAGTGATTCAACAATCACAGGATTTAAATATTTTGATTTCTTAGCGTCTTGATAATAATTAGACGGCGTTAATGTGATTTTAAATTTCATAACATTTTATTTACCTCGCTTCTTTGAGTAGTGCGGAATAATTGACTGGCCAGTGCATTAATCCTTATAAATGTTCTTTAACGACTGCATTTATTAAAAAGTCAATTCTTGTTCCTTCAGGAGATAATGGCAGTGAATAAATAATCTGCCAAAAATTTTTGAAACTTTTTATCTTCCTTAGTATCCCTTGGACATAAATATCGTTTTTGGCCGAAAAATATTTAACTTTTTTCTTCCTCAAGTCTTAGGGCCGATTTTTTGACTTAAAGTTCGGGATTTTTAAAATCTTTTTTTACCCTCATATCTAAGGCGGCACTTTTTGGCCGAATGTTTGACTTTTTGAAAAGAAATTTATCTTTTCTAGTAGTTGGATGAAGAAAAGCTGCTTTATACATAAAAAAGAAAAAATCTCTGAAAAGAATCAGAGACTAATTTGAGAAAATTATGGAAAAATTTTGGACTAATAATGTCGAACAATAGACAATTTGAGAAAAAAGTGATACAATTTAGATAAGTTTTTGATATTCCTATAGGAGGTCATCTATGGATTACAAAGTGATGGTAAAGAAGTTGAGAAATAAAATGTTTTTAACACAGTCAGAATTTGCAAAAGAGCTAGGTGTTTCTATTGCTTCTGTTGCAAGATGGGAAACTGGTGAAAATGAACCTACAATGAAAATTAAAAGAAGATTGAATGATTTGTTTATTAAATATTCTATTGAAACGGAGGAACAATAGTATGAAACTACTTCCAGAACAATTAGCAAGAATTAAAATAGATAAACAATTAAATGAAGCCGGATGGGATATTGTATCAAGAGAAGAATATATTCCTAATCATGCTCAAGCAGTAAAAGAAGCATTAATGTCTGGTACAACTGAAAGCGACTATTTATTATTCGTTGACAATAAAGCCATTGCTGTTGTTGAAGCAAAAAGAGAAGAAAATAATCTTGGCGATGATGTCGCAATTCAGGCAGAAGATTATGCCAATAATCCCAGAAGTTGGTATGGCTTGTGGTTTGATGATATGATTCCTCTTGTGTACTTGGCTAATGGCAAGAAAATACTTTTTAAGAATCTACTTGAGCCAGATTCAGATTATGTTGAGCTTGATAAAATGCATACGCCAAAAAAGATGCTTAAACTTATTAAAGAGAGTTCTATTTATGGAGCTTTACCGAGAATTGAAAAGAAAGGATTAAGGGACTGCCAATACAATGCCGAAGTTTCTTTTGAGAATTCTTTAATTAATGGCAAGAAAAAATCATTAGCTGTTTTAGCTACTGGTTCAGGAAAAACTTATTTAGCTTGCTTGGCTTCATATAGATTATTGAATTACACTCCAACTGATAGAGTATTATTTTTAGTTGATAGGAATAATCTTGCAAAACAAACCGAAAATGAATTCAGTACTTTTGTTAGAACCGAAAACGGAATGACATTAAGTTCCCTTTATTCAATAAATAGATTAAAAAAGAATGAAGACATCAATGGTGATGTAGTTATATCAACTATTCAAAAATTATTCACAGTGCTTACAGGTAATAAACTGATTGACAATGATGATAGAGACAATGATGATATCATAATTGATTATTACGATGATTTTTTCAAACAAGAACCATCGGTGGAATTAGGAGATAATTTGACTCTAGCTCCTGACCATTTTAAGTTTATAGTTATTGATGAGTGCCATAGATCTATATATGGTAAATGGAAAGCTGTATTAGATTATTTTAAAGATGCAATTGTTTTAGGTTTAACAGCAACTCCTACTCCAGAGGCGTATGCATATTTCGACAATAACATTGTCGAGAAATATACTTATGAAGACTCTGTTATCGATGGCGTAAACGTTCCTTTTAGAATCTATGATATTGAAACAAAAAGAACTGCTCAAGGCGGCGAAATAGAAGACGGAACTACCATTACTGAAGTCACAAAGAAAACTGGAAAAGAAGGAACATTAACCGTAAATCAAACGGTAGTTTATACAAACAAAGCTTTAGATAAATCTGTTGTTGATAAAAATCAAATTAAGAAGGTTTTAGCTGAATATAGGGACTCGATCTATACTGATTTATATCCAGATAGAGAAGAAAATTGGAACTATATTCCTAAGACATTGATATTTGCAAAGAGTGATAATCACGCTGATGATATTATCGAAGCGATTAATGAAGTGTTCAAAGATAAATTTGAAAATGGGAAACTCCCTTCTGGTTATGCGCAAAAGATTACTTATTCTGCTGGAGATTCAAACCAATTAATTAAGGAGTTTAGAATCAACAAAGCTTTCCGTATTGCTGTTACAGTTACTCTTGTCGCAACTGGAACTGATATTAGACCTCTTGAGGTAGTAATGTTTATGGCAGATGTAAAGTCTGATGTTCTTTACACACAAATGAAAGGTCGTGGATGTAGAACCATAAATCCAGACAAATTAAAAGAAGTTACTCCAAATGCTGAATACAAGGATTGTTTCTATGTAGTTGATGCCGTTGGCGTTACTAAAAGTGAAAAAATTATCCCAAGAACAAAGCCCAACGGAGATAAAAAACTTAATCTTAAGGATTTGTTAGAGCATTTATCTCATGGTGAAGTATCTGATGATAATCTTTCACTTCTAAAAGATTATTGCTCTACAATCACAAATAGATATATTGATCATCCATTGTTTGGTAGACACTTAGACGAGTATATTAATAAGTTTGGTTATTCGCCGATACTAATTTCTGAAAATATAAAAGATGCATTTGATAAGGGTGTGCTTCCTCCATATATAAGCCCATCTGATCCAAACACTGAAAGACTAGCTCTTATTGCAAATTTAATCTATAACAATCAAGCAAAAGATAAACTTATGGAATTAAAGAGAGGATACTTTGTATTTGCTCCAGATACACCTGATGAACTTTTATACAAAGGATTCTCCATAGAGACTGCTAAGAACTTCATTGAAAATTTTGAAAAATATTTAGAAGATCATAAGGATTCAATTGAAGGATTAAGAATTATATATAATTCAGAAAACAAATTAATTACATACTCTATGCTTTGTGAGCTTAGAGACTGTCTTATTCAAGCTGATAGACAGTTTACACCTTATTTCATTTGGAAGAATTATAAGAGACTAGATACTGAAGGAAAAGTAAAAGAATTAGAACAAACTAGAAATTTGAACGCACTAACTCACCTAATTCAATTAGCCAGATATGCATATAAACGTAATGATGAATTATTTAGCTTATTTGGTATCTGTTCTCAAAGGTTTAATCTTTATGTTGGTAGTACAAACCATACATTGAGTGATGCTCAAATTGAAATTATGAGAAAGATTGCTGACTATATTGTTGAAGAAGGTTCGATTACAGCAATGGAACTTAATAGCATAGATACAGATTTATGGCGTAATGGTGTTACATTATTTGGACCACAGGTATTTGCTTCAGAAATGCAAATGCTATCAAAATATATCGTAGGAGTTGCATAATATGGCAAATGAACAACAATTAATAAAAAAAGTTGATGGAATAGCAAATGTTTTATCAGCAGCAGGTATTGGATATACTGATTATTTAACACAATTAACTTATATATTATTCCTTAAAATGGATGCTGAAAAAGAGGAATTTGGTCTTGGTAGTAAGATTCCAGAAGGATATAAATGGAAAGATTTCTGCAATCTTAGTGGAGAAGACCTTGTTGAAAAATATGAGGAAATCTTAAAAGAACTCTCAAAGCAAACAGGTGTTATAGGAACAATTTTCACCAAAGCAGTTAATAAAATTGATAGACCAGTTCATCTTGAGAAGGTAATTCAAATGGTTAAAGGGGAAAACTGGTACATGATGGAAGGCGACCTAAAAGGTGCGCTTTATGAATCAATTCTTGAGAAGAACGGATTAGATAAAAAGAGCGGTGCTGGACAATACTTCACTCCTAGACCACTTATTCAAGCTATCGTTGATTGTGTTAATCCAAAAATTGGAGAAACCGTAGCAGATCCTGCTTGTGGTACAGGTGGATTCCTTTTAAGTGCATATGAACATATGAAAAATCAAAGCCACGAAATTGCAAAACAAAAATTCTTAAAGAACAATACTTTCTTTGGTGCTGATAATACTTCACTTGTTGTAACTATGGCTTCAATGAACCTTTATTTACATGATATTGGTGTTGATAATAGTCCTATTGTTTGCCAAGACTCCTTAATAGATAAATCAGATAGAATGTTTGATGTTATCCTTGCAAATCCTCCTTTTGGAACAAGACCTCAAGGAAGCGTTGATGTTTCATCAAATAGACCTGAATTTGAAAAGACTTCCGATAATCAAGTAAACTTTTTACAACACATCATGTCCATTGTTAAGACAGGTGGACGTGTTGGTATTGTTCTTCCAGATAGTGTTTTAACTGATACAGGAGCAACAGCCAGAGTTAGAAGGAAACTTCTTGATGAATATAATCTTCATACAATTCTTAAACTCCCTACAGGCATTTTCTATGCACAAGGAGTTAAGACTAATGTTTTATTCTTTGAAAAAGGAACTCCTACAAAAGAAATATGGACATATGACTATAGAACAGGTATTAAACATACACTCGTTCAAAACCCATTAAAACGCAGTAATCTTGATGAATTTGTTAAACTTTATAAAGAGCCAACTAGAAAAGAAACATACTCAGAAGACAACCCTAATGGCAGATGGAAGAGAACTACTATCGAACAAATTAATAAAGATGAATCATTGAACTTAAGTTTTAAATGGATTGCCGATGAGGAAGAGGACGATAAAACGATTGGTGAATATTTAACTGAAATGGAAACTATTTCTGCTGATTTAGCATCTTCAGTAGCAAAGCTGAGAGACTTGTTAGAGGGTGTTTATGATGATTAATGTTACTGAATTGAAAAGGAAGGTTATTGATGAATTTTTAATTAGCCAACCATTAGTAACAAACACTCCTTTTAAAAGTGTTGCAAAGATATATACTGGCGAAAGCACAAATGCTGAAGAAAAAAACAAGTATTCTGTTAAAACTGATGATTGTTATCCATACGTATCAACGAAAGACATTTCCATAAAAGGGAGCGTAAACTTTGAAAATGGAATGTATATACCTAAGGGTGAAAAGAAATTCTCAATTGCTCCTGTCAATTCAATTCTTCTATGTATTGAAGGTGGAAATGCAGGTAATAAAATTGCAATTATTAAAGAAGCCACTTGTTTTGTAAACAAGCTTTGTTGCTTCGATATTTTTGGCGCGGATAATCGTTTTATTTATTATTACTTACTATCTAACCAATTTAGAAATAATTTTAAAGAGCAAATGACAGGCTTGATTGGTGGTGTCTCTGTCAAGAAACTTAAAGAGCTAATACTACCTCTACCTCATATTACAGAACAAAAAAGAATAGCAGACAAATTAGACGAAATTTTTGCTGAGCTTGATAAAATTGATGAAAAACAAATAAGACTTGCAACTATCCAAGAAAAGATGGAAGCTAAGATTTTAAAACTTGCTATTCAAGGTAAATTAGTGGAACAACGTCCTGAAGAAGGAACTGGTGAAGAATTGTTTAAGTTAATTCAAGAAGAAAAACAAGAACTCATCAAACAAGGAAAAATCAAAAAAGAAAAAACACCTCCTGCTATTGAAGAAGATGAGGTTCCTTTTGAGATTCCTTCTACTTGGAAGTGGGTTAGACTGAAAGATATTTGTACAAAAATAGTGGATGGCGATCATAATCCTCCGGCTGGTATTAGTAAAAAAACGGATTATTTAATGGTTTCGGCAATCAATATAAATAATGATTCTTTGAGTGAACTTAATAGAGTTAGGTATTTGACGAAGGATGTTTTCGATATTGAAAATCAAAGAACTAAATTATCTAAAGGAGATATTTTATTGACGATTGTTGGTACGATGGGCAGAAGCTGTATTTACGATGGAAAACTAAATCTTTCTTTTCAAAGAAGTGTATCGGTTATAACAACGCTTGCTCTAAACCTTTATTTAAAAATAGTTTTTGATTCTCAATATATTCAAAGATTTATGGAGGCCAATTCTACTGGAACTGCTCAAAAGGGATTCTATTTGAATCAAGTTGAGAAACTATTAATTCCACTTCCTCCACTCGATGAGCAAAAGCGCATTGTTGCCAAAATTGAAGAATTGCTACCACTATGTAGAGGTAATTAGCTTATGAAAAAGTTAAATGCTCTTTTGGTATTTTTGATTTCTAGCCTAGCAATTACTGGTGTCTCTTTTATTGATGGTAAAATTTGGGACTTTATATTTATTGTAGTTGGTATGGTAGCTTATGCCATTGTGGGAATATTGTTTTCAATCGGTGTATTACATGGCAGAGAAGCTGGGAAGGACGCCTATTCGTTTGTTTTCTTTTTGCTAATACTTGCTGGCTATGGAGTATATAAAGGATTAGAAAAACTAAGATTATGGATTCTTGCTTGGCCATTGGCCGTAAAGATAATCGTACCTGGTTTAATTGCTTTATGCATTGTTGGTGTGATTATATTGATAATTTTCAAAAGGAGGAAAAGCAAAAATGAACAAGGAAGTAATTAAGATTCAAAAACATGAATTGTACATTATAAAACCCAACACTTGCCCTTATTGTGATAAAGGAATTGACCCTATAACAATCAACAAATTTCCTTATAGTTTTTATGATTTATGCAATATTATCGTTACTTTGAAATGCCCTTGTTGTGAACAAGTATTCTTCGCAAAATATCAAATTAACCCAATGAGTTTCGGCTGTTTTCAAGATGAATTACATTATTTTGAAGTAATTGGAGGCCATAAAAGAAGACTTGATTTCAGCCAAGAAATAAAAGAACTTAGTCAAAGCTTTATTGATAATTACAATGATGCATTTGTAGCTGAGCAAGCTGGATGCTCCAACATTGTAGGAATTGCCTATAGAAGAGCTTTTGAGTTTTTAATTAAAGATTACGCAATAAAATACAATCCTTCTGAAATAGAATCAATCAAAAAGATGAATCTTTCAGATTGCGTAAAAAAGTATATAAACGATGTTGAAACCAGAGATTTATTGCTTCGTGCTACATGGATAGGAAATGATTATGCACATTATGAAAGCAAACATTTTGATATAGACCTTGTTGACCTAAAACAACTGATTGAATTATCGATGCGAGTGATTGAATCTGAAATCAAAAAGAAAAACTATATCGCTAAAATCACTAGTTTAAAATAATAAAAATTCCTCATCTTTAGCTATAAACTCTTGGATGAGGTTTTCTTATGGCTTGATTTAGTTTAATTCCTTACGGGGTTCATCTAAGTATTGAACCTTTTTTTCTTTGCATAAAGGGAGTTAGATCCTTTCTGTAAGTAAACAGCAGAGCCTTGTAGGAGTGTTTAACCGCACTTTTGCAGGGCTCTTTTTCTTTATAGTAAATAACTACGGAACGAAAACATCATCAACGGGACGATAGGTATATCAACGGAACGAAAGTTTTTTTCGTTATACGGTAGGCGAATATATTGAAAAAATTCGATTTTTGTGCTATAATAAGCTGAACGATAAATGGGAATTTATTTTGCTAATGCAAAAACATTTGACTTAAATACAGATGTTGCGGTATAATGGAAACGCAATATTTGTATGCTTACAAACGGGTTTATAGTGTTGTAAATCTATATTTTTAGGAGGATAAACGATGAATCATTTACCTTTACATGTGCGTGTTCCAATCGAGGGAAATAATCCGAGTATTACTCGTTTGGAAGAAAAATGTATTAAATGCGGAATGTGTAAGGACGTATGTACAAATGCCATAGGTGTGCATGGTACATATACATTTGAGCAGACTTGTGGAGAGGCTGTGTGTATAAATTGCGGACAGTGCGCAAATGTCTGTCCTGTAGACAGTATTATAGAAAAGTATGAATATTTGGATGTAAAGAGAGAGGTTCAGAATTCGGAAAAGATTGTCATTGTAAGTACGTCACCATCCGTACGAGCTGCGCTGGGGGAAGAATTCGGTATGCTTGATGGCAGCTTTGTACAAGGAAAAATGGTTTCGTTGCTTAGAAAATTAGGCGTAAATTATGTCCTTGATACCTGTTTTGCAGCTGACCTTACTATTGTTGAGGAAGCTAGTGAGCTTATTGAGAGAGTGACCAAAAAAAACGCTCCCTTACCTCAGTTTACCAGTTGTTGTCCTGCATGGGTTAAGTATGTGGAAACATATTATCCGGAAATGATTCCGAATCTTTCATCGGCGAAAAGCCCTATCGGAATGCAGGGACCTACAATTAAGACCTATTTTGCTGAGAAGAAGGGTATAGATCCAAAATCAATTGTAAATGTGGCACTTACTCCATGTACTGCAAAGAAATTTGAAATTCGCAGAGATGAGATGAACGCTTCTGCTCATTATCTTGGTGTAGAGGGGATGCGTGACATGGATTACGTGATCACGACCAGAGAGCTTGCAAAGTGGGCAAAAGAGGAAGGGATTGATTTTGCCAGCCTTGAAGATGGTGAATATGACAATTTTATGGGAGATGCATCTGGAGCCGGTATTATTTTCGGCAATACCGGAGGTGTTATGGAAGCTGCTCTCAGAACTGCTTACGAATTTATTACAAAAGAAAAATCACCGGAACAGTTATTCAACCTTACACCTGTAAGGGGATATGAAGGCGTCAAAGAAGCTACTTTAAAGGTTGGCGATTTAGATGTGAATATCGCTGTAGTATATGGTACAGCCAATGCCGGAAAAGTAATTGAGGGCATCAAGCATGGAGAAAAACAGTATCATTTTGTGGAAGTTATGACTTGCCCGGGCGGATGTATCGGTGGAGGCGGCCAACCAAAGGATATCATGAAGGATAAGGACGAGGTACGTAAAGCGAGAATTGCAAGTCTCTATACAAGGGATGAGGCGATGACACTCAGACGGAGTCATGAGAATCCGGAGATTATTCATCTTTATGAGGAGTTTTATGGAAAGCCGTTAAGTGAATTGGCAGAAAAGATGTTACACACTTCTTATGAAGATAAGAGTGAAATATTAAATAGAAAAGGAGATATAAAAATGAGTAAATGGGTATGTAGTATTTGTGGTTATGTGCATGAAGGAGAGGCGGCACCGGAGCAGTGTCCAGTATGTAAGCAGCCTGCATCTGTTTTCAAGAAGGTGGAAGAGTCGCCTGCAAAGAGTAAGTATGCTGGAACAAAGACAGAGAAGAATCTTTGGGAAGCGTTCGCAGGGGAATCTCAGGCCAGAAATAAATACACTTATTTTGCTTCAGTAGCAAAGAAGGCCGGATATGAGCAAATTGCAGCATTATTCCTGCAGACAGCTGACAATGAGAAGGAGCATGCAAAACTCTGGTTTAAGGCGCTTGGTGAACTTGGAGATACCGCAGAAAATCTTCTTCACGCTGCAGAAGGCGAAAACGCAGAATGGACAGATATGTATGATAGAATGGCTAATGAAGCGGAAGAAGAAGGTTTCCCGGAATTAGCCGCTCAGTTCAGAGGTGTTGCTGCGATTGAAAAACTTCATGAAGAAAGATATCGTGCACTTCTTAAGAATGTTGAAACTATGGAAGTGTTTAAGAAGAGTGGCATTACAATGTGGGAATGTCGCAATTGCGGACATCTTGTAGTTAGTGCAGAAGCTCCTGAAAAATGCCCTGTATGTAATCATCCTCAGGCTTACTTTGAGGTAAGAAAAGAGAACTATTAAGATACCGTATTTATTTGATCAAAGACTATTTACAGTGTACAAAAACGTAAATTTACAAAACAGTTAGACAAATTCAAATTTGTTGGTCAGTTTAACTGTAAGCATTTTAATTACCTGTACGCAAATTTTGATAAGGTGTACGCAAATTGTATAAAAATAGGTATTTGCACACATATAGGAAGCATAGGTTTGATACAGTATGCACTTGTCAAGCAAAAGTAGACATGTATCAGACTTGATTTAACACCAATTCAGATTTAAACTGAGTTGGTGTTTTATATTTTAATGAGTACGCTGGGCGCTCGTTATTATAATACTTGACATAATCAATAATTGATTGCTTAACATCTAATGAATGCCCTAAATCAAAATCTAAAAATAATTCTTCTTTAATCCATCCATTTAAAGATTCATCTACTGGATTATCTGTTGGAGTACCTGCTCGACTCATAGAACGTTTAATGTAATAATCTTTAATGAGCTCATTATAGCTTATGGAAGAGTATACAGAACCTTGATCGGTATGCAAAATTGTTGGTTCCTGTGTACCTTCTTTTTTTATAATTTCTAATACCTCTTTCAAACCATCAAAATAGGGCTGAGCATCCCCACATCTACCGGATAATTTAAAGCTTAAGATTTCTTTTGTAAATGCATCGAAATAGAAGGTTAATTCACAGTATTTTCCTTTGACGTAAAATGCTGTCATATCAGATACAACAACTTCTAATGGTCGTGATAAGTACTTCCATGAACAATTTACTAAGTTTTTATATTTAACTTTTTCTTCGCCTGGGCGAACATATTTATAATGCTTACCGCTTGAAATTATACCCGCATATTTACAACATAAATGCACATGATTATTACTCCAATTCACATTATAATGTGAACGAGCATATGCGTTTATCCATCTATATCCATGAGAAGGATGCTTATGGTGAATTTTTTTAATTAATGCTATGTCTTTTTCTCTCTGCATCATCCTTTGAGAAGGATTGTCTTCTCTTTTTAACCATTTATAATAACTAGATCTATTTATATCCATAATTTCACAAAGTATTTTAATAGAATGATTTTTACTTAATTCTTTAATGATTTGAAATTCTTGTTGTTTATAGAAATGAATTCCTTTTTGGCACCAACTCCTTTCGTAAGATAACCTTTTTTTAATCTTTCAATTTCTACTTGTAGTTTAAGATTTTCTCTTTGTAATTCTTCGATTGTTGTTTTCGGTTTGCAGGAGCCTTTAGGTCTTCCTTTATTAGAACCGCGGTGTTTTCCGATTTGTGACTTTAGGCCTTCTATTCCATTTTTTTTATAGGATCTAAGCCACATAACCAAAGAAGTTTTAGCAATATTGTATTTAGTTGCACAAGCTCTAATAGATAAATTGTTTTCTTCATGGTCTTTAATGATTTCGAGTTTTTCTTCATCTGTATACAGATGATATGTTTTATTATCCATTGTAATACCTCCTATATATAAGATAACAAAAAAAGTAGAAGTATCAATCTATTAATACTGTCTACTTTTACTGTATCACTTCAAATTATGTCAGACCTTTTTTCTTTGGGCTCTGTCAAAAATTCTACTGATAAAAACCCCTATCCACTTTGAAGTGGGTGGGGGTTTTGTCAAACGATGTAATCATTACTTTTTAGTTAATATAATTTTGAAATTTTGCACATTGCTATCATACTTGATTTATAATATAAATGATATTTTTTTATAGCTGTTAAAAAATCTGCTGATATCAGTAGAAATTTTGACAGCTTGTTAAATCAGTAGAATTCTTTATATGACTAAGTAAATTAGTCAGTGGGTATAGCAGTTATTGTTATATGCTTACTGACTTTTTAAAATATAGTAAAATAGAAAGAAAGATGATGTAAATATATAAATAATATCGCATAATATTATTTAGGTATAGTAATGAAAAAGTTAGATAAAGTATTAAAAATTTTTAATAATAAAGAATTAAAAGAAAAGTGGTTAATAGCAAAAAATAGTAATGCAGTTTGTATTTTTAAAAGAAAAACTTGGGTACACTCAACAAGAAATTGCGGATAAAAAGGGAGTAATGCGTCAACAAATAACCAGATTTGAAAATATGAGTAATTCCCCAACTATTTTCTTTTTAGTAAAATATGCATATGCATTAGGTACAGAAATAGATGTTGTTCTAAAAGGTGTAGAATTAATAGGGGTGACAAATAATGAACAAGTATGAGATTGTTAAGTTTGTTGATGATGAAGTAAAATTAGATGTCAATATTTCTCCGTTAGAAAAAACAATATGGATTAATATCGAGCAAATATCCGTCTTATTAGAAAGGGATAGATCGGTAATAAGCAAGCATATTAAAAATATTTTTTTAGAAGGAGAACTTTTGGAAGAATCAGTTTGTGCATTTTTTGCACATACTGCAAATGATGGGAAGATATATAATGTTAAATATTATAATTTGGATATATAGAAGGTAATTTAAGTGTCTGAAAAAGATAATGAATTTGAAGAAAAAGAATTAGATTCAGAAGATGAAAACGATGAAATAGAAAATTCTGACGAAGACGAAGAAAATAATTTAATTAAAGTTTGTGATGATATTGTAGCTAATGGTGGTAGAGCACCATTAATTAAGTGTGTTATATACGGTGTTGGAAATATTGCATATCAAAACGATAATGGCATATATATTTTACCTATAACAGCATTGGAAAACTAAAAAATATTTATAGTGTTAACAACTAAAAATGCTATTGCCAAAAGCAATAGCATTAATTTCAAGCTTAAGAGGTGACCCACGGTACCACTTGGGAGCTTACTTATTCATTCTTGACAACTCCATAGGAAATTATCATAAGAGCTTTAATTAAAGCTTTCATAAATATCACCTCCTTAACACACTAAGGTTAATAAGCACCTTGGCACCTTAGTAAATATATTATATATGATTCTTTTTAAATAATCAAGTTATATACAGTTTATTTACGCTGACTAAAAAAATAATATAATAATAAATATATATAATGGCCTTATATTAAGGCCATCTTAAAGCATATATTATTCCTCAACACGCTCATATTGATATACAGTTATAGCATCTTCATCTGTTACAGGTACATGATTTCTAGAACTATTAATTGCTTCCATAAGTTCTTCACCTTTTAGACCAACAAGATCTGTTTCTTTAAAAAGATCACTATTAATAAATTCTTGAGGACTATTGAATCTAGTAATCTTTGTTATTTGTCCATATACTACCTCATAAACGGTACTATTATAAGCCCATAATACACCAATATCACTTACATCAATGTTACAAAGTTCATCGTAACTTGCTATTACATCGATAACTTTGCCTTCGTTTTTAAGCTTTTCAAATCTATTATCAGTAATTCCTGTTTTAAAGTAATGAGGATGTGTGAATAAATTTTCATCAACGCCTTCGGTTGGATATTTAAGGTCCTCTTCATAGATACAACTATTTGTATACCATCCCATATAGTCTAGTGAATAATGGTCGTTAAAAGTAGCCCATGCCATTACTCCACCCCATTCACGCATACTACAACGTACTGCTTGTCCAGTATTCAAAACAGGTACACACCCGTCGTAACGTTGATGGGCATCACCACCAAAGCAATAACCGTGTTCACGAATTTCTTCGGCAACTGCTTCAATAACATCATCTGTTAATGGTGCATCAATATAGTCATAATTTGACCACCACGTCCAACCTACAACTTTGTAGGTTAATTTCTTTTCTTTGTTTTCATCCATAATTAAAAGTTTCCTCAAGTAATATTTTTAAAATAATTATATTAGATTATAGAGCAATTATACCATAGTTTATATTAATATTCAAATAATAAATAAAATGCTATGAAAATATATTAATATTATTGAGCTATATTTTTTATAAAAACTGGTTAGTCTTTATTTAAATAAACAATAATACACATATACTATCAGTCTACTTGTGGTTGATTTTCCCATTATTTCAAATAAATGGTTGAATATATATAAATATAATGATATAATGTTAACAAAGAAGAAAAAGGAGGAAAAAGAAAATGAAGAGAAAAACATTTATTTTGTTATGTGTCATTTTAAGTGCACTATTCATTAGTAGTTGTAAAATTTGTGTTGATCCCCCAACTAACCCCAATGATCCAAAGTATAATCAACAAGAAAAAATAGATGGAACTTATTCCGCAAAAGCATTGCATTACGGAAATATCCCCGAATCATATACTATTACCATTAAAGACGAAAAGTATAATAATGCTAAATTTGAAAAGAAAGTTTTAGAAGAAGATTTAAGGTTTTGGATAAGAATTGATAATAGCTGTGAACCTGAACTAGTTGTGTATCAAAAAGGTACTTCTTGTTATTACACAATAACAGAACCATATTATAATACAGTTATTCAAGATGAACCTGAATTATCGACAAATCAGCCCGCAATATCATGCGAATATTATATTTACGAATATTATATTTTTGAAACAAGCGATAAACTTTATTTTGTTGAAATGACGGTTGAGGTAAATGAGAATAATAATGGTACAATAATTAAAGGGCAACCAACATTAAAAGGATATTATGAATTAGCTAAAATAGAAGATTTATTAAGCACAAAAGGATATTACGTAGAAGAATCTAATGTTGGTAGTCTTTTCTATAGAAATGAAACGCCATCTTTATGTGTTGAATATGAAGGGATCTTTAAAACTAAAGAACAAATTAGTGAAACGCTTGAACAAAATAATATGTATTCAACTTTAGACTTAAATAAATATGATGATGAGTTTTTCAAAAAATATGACTTAATTGTTCTATCAGCTCAAATACAGTATGGTACAATAGTTTCGGTAGAAGATATTAAAATAAACACAGAAAATGCTAAAGTAGAATTAACTTTAAAAAATATTTCTACCTCACTAATTGCTCCTGACATTGTTGCACCATACCATATAATAGTAGTAATTAAAAAAGGTCTTGTTGGAGATATTACTAAATTAGTAACTACTGATTATACTAATAATATATTTTGAAATGAATTGTTTGCTAAAAAAATCATAATGGTATAATATATCATTAGGTGATAAAAGATGAAAGCTAGATTATACTTATTAGAAGGTACTTATCCAAGTAAAGTTATTATTAAGACTAATTTAATAACTAAAGAATATACCTATCAAAACTCACAAGAATTTATTAACGACATTAATAACTTATTTGAAATTAATAATAATCCTAACACAACAGTAATACTTGTACTTGATCCAAGTATTTGTAGAAACATTGCTATGGATAATGGTTTTGGAAAATTTCAATTAGCAGGTTATAATAATCTTAATAATTATGGTGATATAAGGTTTTATCGCTATGATGAGAAAAATGATTTAGAAATATTTGAAGATATATATCAAAAAGATATACAGTCTTCAGATAATAAATTATTAAACCTAGCATTACAAAAAGATGTAGATTTAGAACTAGTTAAAAAAGGTGAAAACCTAATAAAAGAAATTAAATGTGAAATTCTTGAAAAAGATGAAAATAAAGAATTAGTAGAATATATTGAAAAAGATTTATTAACAGATAAAAAACTAATAAGTATTGTAAATAAATATGACAAGATTAATACAATTAATAATCTTAAAGCCTCGATTTATGCGATTTATCAAATATGTAATAACCATAATGATATAAAAGAAATCATAAGAAATTGGATTCTATCTACTGAACCAATTATAAAAAATAATGACTATACTACTTTAACTTCTAAATTTGAAAGCATAGCAAAAGTATGTGATAATATATGTAATGATAGAACATATTTAACTTTTGAAGAAATTGAAGAAACAATAAAAGATAAATTTAATTACTTAATGATAATGAATATTGATTTATTAGAAGAATATAAATATCAAATAACATCAATAGATTTCAAAAAGAAAAAGGTATATTTTAAACCATGTTATTATTAGTAAATACTAAAATAGAGATTTGATGGATAGTCAAATCTCTATTTCTTTTTTACACCTCTTCGCATACTTAATAAAAGTACCCCTACTAATGTTTAATAGACTTGCGGCACCAACACTAGTTATTTCTTTATTACAATAACTCTTAAAAACTTGTATAAAATCACTTGTAATTTGATAGGGAGGCCTACCCATATGGATACCCTTTTCTTTAGCAATTTTGATACCTTCAGCCTGGCGTTGTCTAATATTTTCCCTTTCATTTTGAGCAACAAAACTAAGAACTTGTAAAACAATATCGCTAATAAATTTACCAACTAAGTTCTTATTATCGGTTCTAGTATCAAGTAGTGGAAAATCTAAAACCACAATATCTGCTTTAATATCTTTGGTAATACTAGACCATTCTTCAATAATCATCTCATAATTTCTCCCCAAGCGATCAATTGATTTAATAATTAACAAGTCATTTTCTTTCAATCTTTTTTTCATCTTTTGATAATTAGGCCTTTCAAAATCTTTTCCACTTTGCTTATCAATGTAAATTTGTTTTTCATCAAGACCTTGTTTAAACATTTCATCTAACTGCCTATCAACATTTTGCGTAGTAGTAGATACTCTAACATAACCATATTCCATTTTATTTACCTCCATTTAGTTATGGGTAAATTATAACAAATTTTACTGTTAATAACATACAACAAAGCAAACAAACAAGGAAATAATCGATTATTAAAAAACACAATAATTACTAAAAAAAGTATATATACTAAAAAATACCATCTTACAAATACGCCTTTATTATGATAAAAATTGACAAAATACCTAAAAAGTGATATAATACACTTGTATGTATAGTTGTCATATACGATGACTAATTTCATATAATGTATTATTAAAATAAAAGATTTTTAAGAAAGGGAATTATTTTAAAAATGAAAAGAAAAACATTAACATTAACATTGAGTATTCTTGCTTGCCTAGCATTAATTGGTGTAGGCTTTGCATCATGGATAATTCAAGCAAATACTTCTACTAAAGCAGAAGGCAGTTTCATAGTTGATACTGTAAATGATAAAACATACAAGGTAGAAGGTGCTTGGTTAAATAGTCAATCAAAAATAACTTTTGGTGCACCTGCTACAATGAATGCAGTAAATCCTTGGTTAACTAATAATTCAGAAGGTAAAACAGAAAATTTAACAGTAACATATCAATTAACAGTAACATATGGTGATGGATCAAAAGCTGCTGGAATTGCTAATAAAATAACAGCTGTTGTTACTGCTCCTGAAAATGCAAATTATACTGCTGCTGTAAATGGCAAATTAATTATTGCTCCAACAAATGCTACAGTTGAAGAAACTGGTGAAGGTACTGGTGTTTACAATATTACAGTAACATATCAATGGGGAGAACATTTTGGTAAAGTTAACCCATATACATATTATAATGAAAAAACAGCAACAGTTACACTTACTGATAGTACAACTACTTATATGCAAGATGCAAAAACAAGTCTTGATACTTTATCAAAAATCGAAGAAACAGTTAAGTTTACTTTAAATATTACTGTTGTAAAATAGGTTTTAAATTATGGCAAAGTTAACAAGAAATTCTTATAAGAGAAAAATTATTCTTTTCGGTGTAATAGTATTCATGTCAATAGCATTAATCTCTACAGGTTTTGCCGCATGGGTAATGTCACAAGAAAAGAAAAAATCTACATCAGGCAATGTGACTGTTGGTGCTGTTACAGAAGGAAATATTGAGGTTATTCTTGATGAATTAACAGTTAAAGATTTCAAGTTTGAACCAAAAGAAGGAGACGACACAGGTCGTGTTCGTAGTGATGGTACAAATTTTGAATCATTAACTGTAACAGTAACTGGTACTATTAAGAATACACAATTCTTAAAAGAAGCAACTATTAAGATGAATGTACAAAATCAGGTAAATCAAGCAGTTACTGATGGTTACATTGTTTTACCTGAATGTGCTGGAAAAGAAGTTGTTTTAACTCTTACTGATGGTGGAAGTGAAACTGAAAAGAAATTTACTTATAATATAACAATTGAATGGGGTACTAAATTTGGTGGTAAAAACCCTGGTGAATATTATGACAGTGATGCGTTTAGTCCAACTGAAGAAGAACTAAAGGGATTTAGTGGTACTCAAGAAGAAAAAATTACAGCTTACATTAAGAGCGTATTAGATGCATTCCATGAACTATTAGATACAGCTACATATGAAGTAGTCGTTACTGCAAAACTTAATTAGTAGGTAATTATGTCTCCTTCTGAAATACTTTCAATCATAGTTACTGTTATCGGGGTATTTAGTTTCGCAACAATATTTACGATATTATACAAAAGTTATGCAAACTCGCAAATTGCAGAACTTAATTCAGGTAAAAAAGACATTGAATTAATTGATGAAGTAATCTATGAAAAACAAGAAAAAGTTAGAAGGCGCAGAAAGATAACTGGAACTATACGTACAGTTGTCTTTTATGCTATTATGGTGGTACTTATTCCGTTGTTTATTTTTTCATTGATTAATCGATTTCAAAACAATGTCACAATGATAGGTAATAAAACTGTTATGGTTGTTGCAAGTAACTCAATGAGTTACAAAAATGAAGCTAATAGTTACTTATTTGATGACAGTTTAGGATTAAACAATCAGTTTAATACATACGATCTCATTATTCTTGAAAAAGTGAACAATGAAACCGACTTAAAAAAATATGATGTTATCGCGTTTAGAAATTCAAAAGGTAGTAATACCATTCACCGTATCATCGATATTGATTACAGTAGTACCCCATATAAATATACTACTAGAGGAGATATATACGACGAAAAAGGAACCGATGGTGAAAAACCTACTTTTGATAAAGTTATAGGTAGATATACTGGAAAACGCCTTGGTGGTGTGGGAATGTTCATCTTATTCCTACAATCATATGCGGGGATAATTACAGTATCATCGCTTATATATTGCTTATTAATGATTGATCGCATTGCAAATAAAATTGATAAAGTACAAGAAGAACGAATCAAAAAACTTGAAGAAGCTTTAGAATATGAAAATGAAGATAATTTAAATGAATTTAAAGCTATTTATACTGAAACAATTTATTACAAAGGCTATGCGTATAAATTTGATGAAAATGGTTTTGTTGATAAAACCGAAATAAATAACAACGAATACTTAGAAAAATCGGATAGTACAATGATTAAAGAATTGACTAACCAAGAAACTTCAGAAACCAAAACTGAAGAAATTACAATAAATGAAGAACAGGGAGAGTAACCTTATGAAAAAACCCTATTTTACAAGAAAGAACTTGATAGTTTTATCACTTGCATTCTTTTATTCTTTCTTACTACTATTTGTAGGTTTATGCCTAGATGGATCTCATCTACTAATAGGTAAAAAGAATCCAATAGCACTTGTTGCGGAAAAAATAAATTTTGAACCAATAAGATGTGGTGTAACAGGATATGTAAGTTTAACACTTGTTGCAATATATATATCTGTATTTGTAGCATTGTTCTTATACGAAAAAAGATATGCAGTTTTAAACAATAAAAAGCCATATAGTCTAAAAATGATTCTATCTTATCTTGCATCACTAGTAGCATGCTTTATATTATCATTTGGCGTTGGTATGTTAATTTGTGGAAAAAATGGCATCAAAACAATGTATCAATTTACTGGTCAAAGTTTATTAATAACAACATGTATATATATTCTTGCATTTGCTTTTATTGGTGGAATATTGATGTTTATTGTAAACTTTACTCAAGTTGATAGACCATTTAGAGCATTTGAAGATAAAAACTATCCAGTACTTGATGACGATGATCTTGTTAAAAATGATGTTAGTTCAAACTTTGATGCTGTACCATCAAATAAAGTTAGTGGCACAGTAAGTGGTGAGGTTGGAATTGGTCAACCTGCTGCTACTGACAACAACAATTCAAGTGTTATTCGTCAAACAGAAGAACTAGATGACCGTGAAAAAGTATTCCCAGCATTATCAATGATGGATGAAGAATACGAAGGTTATGCGGTTGAAAATGTTGTTAGTGATAACTTAACATTAAATGAAATTGCAACAAGATTTAGGAATTATCTTGCCAAAGAAGAAAAATTATATTTTGATATTGATACAATTCGTTTCTTTGTAAGCGGATTTGCCGCAAGTCATTTCATGATTTTAGAAGGTTTATCTGGTACAGGTAAATCAAGCTTACCAAGATATTTTGCAAAGTTTATCAATGCTAATCTATTATTTGTTCCTGTCCAAGCAACATGGAGAGATAAAACTAACCTAATCGGTTACTTTAATGATTTCTCTAAAGCTTACAGTGAAACTGAATTCTTAACAAGCTTATATCATGCTAACTATAATCCTGATATGATACATATGTTTGTACTTGATGAAATGAACATTTCAAGAGTTGAATATTATTTTGCTGACTTCTTATCAGTGCTTGAATATCCTGAAGAAGAATGGAAAATAAAAATAATGCAACTTCCATATAATTTCATCCCTCCTGCAAAATTAGATGATGGTGTTATTCAAATACCTAATAACGTATACTTTGTAGGTACCGCAAACAAAGATGACTCAACATTCACAATTACTGATAAAGTTTATGACCGTGCAATCACAATTGATTTTGACAATCGTAATGATGCATTTAATGTAAATGGTGACGCATCAACAATTAACCTTAGTAGAAGTGCCCTTGCTAAACTATATCAAGAAGCTAAAAACAATAAGAGTTATCAAATGACTGATAATGATTATCAAAAATTCCAAACTATAAGTGATTACATTTATGATCAATTTGATATTACTTTTGGTAACCGTATTTTAAATCAAATATCTGAACTTGTTCCAGTATTTGTATCATGTGGTGGTACAAAAGAAGAAGCTCTTGACTTCTTACTTTCACGAAAAGTTATTAGCAAAATTGAAGGCCGTTTTGAAGAATATGTTAAAAATGCTTTAAGAGAATTACTTAACTTAATTCATAAAACATACGGAAAAGATGTTTTAAAACGTAGTGAAAAAACAATTCAAAATTTAATGAGAAGGTTATAACAATATGAAAATCATCGAAGAAAATCTTTTAAAAAAGATGATAACACAACTAAATAATTACGAAAAAAAGTATCAAGATGTAAAAGAACGTTTTACTCATTTAGAAGAAATTGAGTTTACATCTTTACAAGAACTTTCTTTCGAAAAAGATAATGAATTCTTCGATGAAGTAACCTTTATCTTAAGTGTTATCACTTCGATAATTGTTCATCCTCAAATATCTAACCGTGATGAAGATATTATCGAACGAGCTGAACAAGTTGGCAACATTACCAATGAAGCATTAAAACAAACAATACGTGATGCAAGTTTGTGGAAAGAAAAAGATTTTGAATTAGTTCCTGAATATATTCATTATCATCAACACATTGATGATTTAAAAATTTATGAAAATATCTTCATTGGTATGCTAATTCATCTAATTGATACAGAACTTACTAAATATGATGTTTTCTATCAAAGACTTATTCCAAGTATGCAAACTGATGCATTGTTTATTGAAGAAAGCGAAAAAATTGAAAAGACATTAACAAAAATAGATAGTTTAAAACGTAAAATGTTACATATTAAAAATACAGCTTTTTACAAAGAAATATCTAAAGTTAATTTAAATTTAAGAAAAATACAACCCACAAATATTTTATTAAAAAACAAACTATATAATTTATGTTATAAATTCTATCGCAAATTTGTTATTTATGAAGATAATAAAAACTTACAAATTGATTTTAAAAAGTATTATTACTATCAAATATTAAGAGTATTTAAATTAAATGAATTTAAGCTTGATGATAAAAATCAAAGTCTAGTATTTAACTATCAAGATAAAAAAATAAAACTAGTAGATAATGAAGAAAATTCTAAAATTAGTTTAGAAATTAAATATCACAATAATGTCTATAAACATCTTTTAATTCTATCAACTGATCGTGAATTAATAGATGAATACGTTGAAGATAAAGATTACATAACAACAGAAGTAATTTCCCTTTGGAATTTATATAACGTTGATACAAATGAATTTGTCTTCAACAATCAAGCAAGTGAAATAGAAATTGCTAGAAAATGGGTAATGAGTAAACTTCAAGAAGTAGTTGCAAAGAAAATGATTTACTCAAAATATTGCCCAATATGTAAAGATAAAAACTTAACAATTGAAAATGATATATATCATTGTAACAATTGTAAATCAATTTATACATTCAAAAAAGAAACGAAAGATGTAATTTGGTTTATTAAATTAAGGAGGTAACTCGCATGGAACAAAACATCCAAGAACCTAAAAAAACCACTATATTAATAGAAGACTTATATAAATCATATGGTGAAAAAGAAGTTCTACTTGGACTAAATTTAGAAGTTCATGAAGGCGAATTATTTGGATTTATTGGCCGAAATGGTATTGGTAAATCAACAACCATAGATTGCATGATTGGCGCTAAAAAATTCAATAAAGGTAGAATTGAATTAAATGGTTATGATATTGTAAAAGATCCTATTGATGCTAAAAAAAGTCTTGGATACGTTGCAAGTGAACCCACTTGTTATGAGGAAATGACAGGTTATGACTATTTAGAATTTGTTGCAAGCATATATGGTATGACTGAAGGTGACTTCAGAAGAAACAGTGAATATCTTTGTAACAGATTACAACTAAATTTAGATGAATTAAATAACCCTATTTCTGATTATTCACATGGTATGAAACAAAAACTATGTTTGGTTGCAAGCCTTATACATAGCCCTAAAGTATGGGTTCTAGATGAACCTACAGTTGGGCTTGACATAATGGCAGTAGAAGAACTTAAAAAAATGTTAAGGGAATATGCAAATCACAATAATACGGTTTTCGTTACAAGCCATAACATTGAATTAGTATCTAAAATATGTGATAAAGTTGCCATTATAAATGATGGTAAAGTTGTTGCATTATATGACTTAAATAAAAACCCTAATAAACGATTACAACTTTCAAAAATCTTTCTCGACACATATGGAGGTTAAAGATGCTAAACCTTTTAGCAAAAGATTTTAAACTTCTATTTGGAAAAGAAAAAAGTATTGCAAGAAGAATTGCAACTATTCTTGTAACCCTTATATTTATAGCGTGCTTTATTGCAATTGAAGTTTTTCTATTTACTACAATTTTAAATAAAATCAGTAAATATGATCAAGCACCAATTGCTTATATGAACCTATTTCTTACCGTAATATCAATACTAATAATTATTGCAAATATTTTTCAAGCAAAAAGATTATTCTTTAATGAAAAAGATATTGAACAACTAGCCAATAGACCAGTAAGTAATGGACAAATAATAAGTTCTAAAATGGTTTTCTTATTTATTATGCATTATGGTACAAGTTTATTATTTGTTTATCCACTGTTTGTAGCATACGGAATTATCTTTTCAAGAAGTTTCATATTCTACTATTTGGCTTTATTTTATCCGTTATGTTCATTCTTATTTGAAATGGGAATTGCTTTAATCTTAGTTTATCCCGTATGGCTTATTAATAAATATCTTAGAAAACATCTAATAATCAGATTTATTTGTGCTTTAGTAATCATATTCATATGTTGTTATCTATATTCAAAAGTATTGAATTTATTTATTGCAATTGTCGCAGATAACAATATAAATGTTTTATTTACTACCGATTCAATAAACTTCTTTATGAATCTTAGAAAATATGAATTTCCAACTAACTTTCTAGTAGATATTTTTATAAGTTATCGCACATCAAGAATTTGGATGTATCTACTAATTGCAATAGGAGTGTTTGCAATTGGTTGTACAATTTGTATAGCAGCTTATGGTTATGTAAGAAATATTTCAATTAAAAATAAAGCAAAGAAAATTAAAAAAGAACCTAAATTAGTTAGTCCTAAAAAAGCTCTACTAAAAAAAGAATTGCTTTTAATTACTAAAAATCCTGGATATATTTTATCATTTACGGGTTTATTAATCGTTCAACCATTTTTAGTATTTTTAGTAACCAAATCAATGAATACAATTTTTTCTAAAGGTATCTTTAAATACTATGTATCTGTTGTACCTAATTTCTTACCATTAATGGATGTGCTTATCCTAATGTTATTTACGGTAATTATTGCGCAAGGCGCATCAAGCTACATATCAATGGAGAAAAAAACAATTAAAGTAATAAAAATACTTCCAGTTGAACCGCAAACCCAATTAATGATAAAAGTGTTAATACCATTAGTGATGTCAATATCTTCACTATTTGTAACAACATTAGTTCTATTAGTTGGTAAACTAATAAACTTCCCAACCTTCATATTTGGTTTCTTATTAACCCTTGCATTACTCTTAATTTTTAGTATGATTTGTTTAAGAGAAGAATTACACATAAGACATTTAAAACCTAGGTCAACATTTAGATCTAATTTATGTGCATATCTTTTACCAATTGCTTACTTTGTAATTACGGCTTTATTATCATATTTAAAAATTAACCTAATACTTGCTTACTTTATAGGTTTAATTCTAATTTCAATAATAGGAGTTATTATGGCAATTATACTTAAGAAGAATGCAAAATCATGGTTTATGGATTTGGATGTGGTGAACTAAATGAAAAAGAAAAACTTAATAATCTTATTATTAATACCTTTTGTAATTACTCTTGTTGGTGTAATTACCATTAACACAACCTTTAACTTTATTGAAAACGATATGATTGGAATAGATTGGTCTTATGATGAAATAGAAGGCATCAAATTAGAAGATAAACTTCACAAATTAGTTGCAAGTCCTATCTATGAACAAGGTTATCCCCCACTAAAAGAAGAAGCGCTGGTTTGGAGCGTTTATGATAGCGATAATCCTGAAGGAAATAAATATGCAAAAATTGTAAATGAAAATGATAACTGGTATTTACAACCATTACAAATTGGCGAAGTTAAAGTAACATGCTCAAATAAAAAAGGCAACATCTTTAAAACGATGACCGTTATAATTTTTAAAGAAGGAGCAATTGTTGTTCAAAGCAAAATCAAAGCATCACAAAATAATATTGATCCTAATATCTATTATGGTGAATATGACTTTGACAAAAGCCTAAATAAGCAAAAAACTACCTTTGAATTTGAAGTAAAAACTATTGGTGATTTACAAATAAATGACTTACAATATGTAAATAACACCCCTGATATTATTGAAATAGATGAAGTAAATAAAATTGTTAAAATTAAAACATCAGGTGATGCAAGTTTTACGGTAAAAACTAACAATGATGAAATGGTAAAACCAATGACTTATTCATTTAAAGTAGTAAAAGATGGCGTAAATGTCTATGACTATAATCAACTACTTGCATGTACAAATAAATCAACCAATGGTGAAATTGTTGTACTTAGAAAGTCATTTGAATCTGTTAATAATTTAAATAATACAACTGACAATAACGTAGTATGTTTTGGCAACTATACAGATGGTAAAAAAATTGATTTTACATCTGATGTATATTCATTTGAAACAACCTATAATCAAGATTATATTAAAGCTTGGAACGAATTTGTAAATAGCAATCCAAGTTATAAGAAGATATCTAATAGAGTGCTTGCGGGGATAAGAGTTCAAAAAGATTTCTATGGTAATGGTTACACAATAAATCTTCACAATTTAACATTCCCATCAAGTACAATGGATGTAGTTGATAGTAATGGTAATAAAACGACAATTCCTGCTCTTTCAAAAGATGATCTATATAGAGGACCTCTACCATTTTACAGTTTAGGCGAACATGATAATATGCCACTTATTGAAGCATTCGGTCAAGATAATGTCGGTATGTATGTAGATGGCAGTGACATTTTAATCAATGACGTTAATTTAAAAAACTGTGATTTTGGTAACTTAATGTCAAACTTAGATTATGTTGGTACCGTTCTTGAAACTAATGGTAATAACATTACAATTAAAAATTCAAGATTATCTAATGGTAAACAAGTTGTTAGAAGTTTCTCTTCTACTAACGTATCAATCGTAAATTCAATGTTAAGTAACGCAAGAAATTTCTTATTAACAATTGGCTCTAACGATTATATTAAAGCAGATTTATTAAAAGAATACGAGTTTACTCTTTTAAATGGTGAAAAAATAACTAGCACAATAAACAACTATTTGATGAAAAGCAATGCGGGAGACGACACTTTAAATGCTTTCGTAATTGGTTCATTTACTGATAAAGAAAAAATGCGTAAAGCTATCTTAGATATCCAAAACGCTTTAAACGATGAAAGTTTAATAAAAGATATTTATAAAGGTAGTATGAACATTAAAGATACAATGTTTTATCGAAGTGGTATTGCCTCAATTGGTATGGACACGATGTTTAGTGGTCCGTTCCTTGAATCAAGCACTCCATCAGTTGTGAATATGTTGCTTACAGGACTAAATGTGCCATACATTCCAAATCATGTTGGAGGTATGTCATATCCAGTAGAACTTAATATTACCGGTAAAACTAAATTCTATGATTACAAAGAATGGAACAACTTAGATATCACAGGCTTAATAAATGAAAATATATCAAGCTTTGTTGATGATGCTAAAGAAATTTTTGGTGTTACTGACGCAAATATTGGTGATATATCAATAGATACAATATTCCCAATTAAGAGTTTCTTAAAATCAAGTGTTGTTACAACAACATCAAGTGATGGTAAAGTCTATGTTAATATTCCAATTGCTTACTATGGTGGTGGTGCTAACCTCTCTAAAGTAACGTTTGATACAGAAGATTTAAAATATGACTCATGCAAATTAACAGTTGTTGATTTATTAGATAAATATTTATCGCTAAAAGGAATTGACTTAGATAACATAAATTTAGATAAACTTGATTTAGCAGTTATTAAAAACGTTATGTTAAAATGTGTTACAATCGTAACAGGCTATGAACCATTTAAGTTCATATCTGTAAATAAACAAGGCTATTTATTTGATGAAGGTCCACGTGCACCTCAAGCCTTGGAATTAATTAAAAATGCACAAGGAGAATAAACATGAAAAAAATTATCTCTATTCTATCCATCCTATTAATAGCATGTTTTGCTTTAACAAGCTGTGGTAGTTTTAGCACAGCTGAAGATGGTAAAATAATAAAAGCAATTACTACTAAAGAAGAAAAAGATGGTACTATCAAAATGGTAATATCTTATACCGATGAAGAACTTGCAAATGATGAGTTTATTCTTCCAAGAGGTGTTACAGGAAATGGTATTAAGAGTATATTTACGTATGAATCACTTGACAAAACAGGTATAGTGATTCGTGTAAACTATACAGATGAAACGATTGAACCAACGGAGTTTACTTTACTTCATGGTAAAAATGGTGTAGATGGTATATCAATAGCAGGGATTGAAACAACTGTTAATGAAGAAACGGGTGAAACAACCGTTACAATAACTTACACCGATGAAGAAAAAGAACCTGTATCATTCACAATTCCAAAAGGCGAAAAGGGTGAAACAGGTCGTGGAATCTTAAGTATCGAAAAAACTTCTTCAGATGAATTAAATGATGTTTATACAATAACATTCACTGATAATACAACAACAACTTATACGATTTCTAACGGTAAAGATGGTAAGGATGGCATATATATCACTGATATAATTGGAACAACTACATCAACTGAATATATCGTAAAATTTGTTTTTTCAGATAAAACTACTAAAGAAATAACTCTTGAAAAACCATCAACAAACAAATGGATTAGTGGAAGTTCATTTCCTAAAGTAGATGTAGGAAATGACAACGATTATTATTTTGATACATATCATAAAATAATCTACACTAAACGTGACGGTGTATGGACATTAGTAATTAGTTTCAATGATAGTCAAGAAACATATAAAGTAATATTTAACTTAAACGATAAAACAGATGGTGGCCCAGAAGCAAGTATGCCTGCTGGCTTTGATCTTCCTTATTGTTACATTCAAAGAAATACTTACTTTAAACAAAATGGTTATGGTAATATCCCAGTTCCAACAAGAGAAGGTTATACATTCCTTGGATGGTATACAACTAAAACCATTGGCCCAACAAGCGGAGTATTAACAGATTTAACACCAATACTTTCTGATTTAGAACTTTACGCACAATGGGCTAAAAAGTAAAACAAAAAATAATTCTTAGTATCTAGTTATCTAGATACTAAGAATCCATTTGAAATTTTATATATGCACTTTAGTAAAAAACATACTAAAATATATATATAAAACTTCAAAAGAAAGGAAAGGCTATATGAAAAGTAGTAAACTAAAATATTACATAACAATGATCTTAATAAGCTTATCACTAATTAGTATAGGCTTTGCTTCGTGGACCATTTCAAATGATGTAAAAATAAAAGATGATAGCATAATTATTGTTGATGATGTAATGAAATATAATGATTATTTAAGCTATACATTAACACCATTTAGTTATTATAAAACTGGTTTTGTAAGTAATACGGGAGAACTCACTAACGACGGAATTATTAGTGTTGAATTAGTTGTCAATATTGATAATTGTAAAACTAAGTTTACAAGTAGTAGTTTAGAACTTGAATTAACTTTAAGAACAATTGGAGCTGACACAGTTAACTTATTCAATAATGCTGATTTACCACTTACAGTATCAATAAATGGTACTGTACTAAATGATTCTCAAGTTACTAAGAATAATACTAGTGCAGTAACTAAATATGTTATTAATGATTTATCGCAAAGTTCACTAACACTTAGTTTTGAATACAAACTTACTAAAAACGACTCATTAAATTTTCAAGAAATAATTTATAACACTTTCTATAACAAAGAAGTATATTTTGGACTCAGTGCTAAAATAACGGAGGGGAATAGATGAAGCAAATTAGGAAACCTTTTAATATCGTTATGGCTTTGATATTACTCATTGTTGTAACAATTGCTACAATTGCTTTTTCATCTTGGCTAATAACTGATGAAATAACTGAAAAGCCAATTTACCAACCAGGTACAGTTGCTAAGTATTATCTAGATAATCAAAAAGATATTTATGATGGAACAAGTCAAGCTCCAACCTCACCATTATTTGCTGAAGGTGAATTATCTTATCAGTATAGAAAAAGTGGTGATACAGACTATATATCTGGTAAACCTACGAATGCAGGGATATACGATATTCGTGTTACAATAAAAGAAAATAATGAAAAAGTAGATGTAGGTTATCAAATAAAACCAAAACCATTTAATAATGATTTTACTGTCCAAGTTAAGGGTGATAAATTCGTTCATACAGGTACCGCAATAACTCCAAAAATAACATTAATGGATGGTACAACAACGCTCATAGAAGGAACAGATTATACTCTTGATTATGAAAACAACATTGCTTTAGGTAATGCTAAAATCATAATCACAGGCATAGGAAATTATGAAGGTACTTTAAATCAAGAATTTGCAATTGTTGGTACAAGTAAACTTGAAATTGTATGTACAAACATGCAACAGCTTACTTACAATGGTAAATCACAATTACCTGAATATACAGTTAAATGTGGCTCAGATGTTATTACAGATGCAATTGTAGAAATACAATATCAAGACCCAAATACAGGTGAGTATATTTATGGACAGCCAATGCATGCAGGAGTTTATACTATTAGACTTACTGCCAAAAAAGAAGGCTATGAAGATTCTGATATACTAGAAAGAAAAGTGACTATTAACCCTAAAGAAGTTACAGTTACCTGGGAAAATTTGAATTTTACATATAATGGACAAATACAAAAACCATCAGGCACTCTAACTGGATTAATTGATGGAGATAGTTGTGTTTTATCAATAAGCGCAGATGATAATAAAAATGCAGGAACATACACTGCTAGGGCAACAATTGGTAGTGGTGAAAATATGGCCGATTACAAAATATCAAACGCTTCTACGCAATATATAATTGGCAAAAAAGATATTAGAGTTTCTAATACTATAGTTGAAATTGATTATAAATCTGGATTGACTTGGGCTAACTTAAAGTCAGAACTTGCTGGCATGGTTAGTTATGATGGCATAATTTCTGGTGATAGCATTACGGCTACAATAAGTGGTATGCATAACGGAATATTTGGTTATGGTACAGATGAAAAAACTGCGCCTTATACAATTGTCAAATTAACTGGTGATGCTGGATACACAAATGTAATAGGTAGTACTTATTTAGTTACTATTAGCGTTTCTGATAGCGAACTAACGAACTACAACTTAAAGTCAAACACATTTATATTCAAATATAAAACTGCAATTTTAGGAACGAGTACTAGTAAATATTACACAGTTGAAGATGCTTTTTCAAAATCTGGTGATATCAATTTTGTTGGAGATTCTACAGGTAAAACAAGTTTTGTTACTACATCTTTTTGTAATCTATCAATTGGAGAAGGATATCCATATAGTGGATATACACATACTGTATCTAATAGAAAATTAGTTGTGCCATATAAGTCAACCTATCTAAGTAATTTGGATAGCCCTACAACTGCCTCTGGTTCAAGTGGTAATGTGTATGCAGCATTGATTGTAGGCGATAAAATACAAATAAATGTAGGCTCAAGTGGCAATATATTAGTTGATGCAGAAATAGGTTTTGCTCAACCAAATACAACAATAACATGCACAAGAGGAGTATTATTAAATTTAGGAACAATAAATATAAAAACAGGTTCAAAGGTATACGCATACGGATTTTTAAAAGGTTTTGATAACGGATTATTAGAACTTGAATCTGGAGCAGAAGCAAAAGATTGTTTTCATACATATGACTGGCCAGGTGGAAATACAGCAACAAAAATATATGAAAGTGTTTTACCTCTTAATGCGTGGTCACTTCATAATATATCTTGCACAACAAAAATAAATTATGGTGCCAATTATAGTGCATATATGTATGCAAATATAGGAGGATCAGATGTACCCGCTAGTATGTATGTGATTAGATCAGACACTAGTAAAAGTTCAATGTTTGTTATAAAAAGTGGTTATATTATTAAATCCGCTACTCATGCAGCTTTAAAATCTACTGATACAACACTAAATACGATAGTTGGTAAAAATCAAGAAAATGGGCAAAAGGATATGATTGACATTTATGGAAATTGCGAAGATGCTAGTTTTCAAATTACAGTTAGTGGTAATACTATTAAAACGTCTAAAGATATAGCGTGTCCAATAGGTTATATGGATATTACCATTAAATCTGGTTCACAACTATTGCTGGCTAATTCTGATTACTTGTTTTTACCAGGAACAACACTAACTATTGATGAAAATGCTGTATTAACAACTGATTCTGGTGTTGATTTATCTTTTGAAATAGTTGAGAATATAAAAAAAGCATCAGGTGGATATGCTTTTGTTGATAGGTATGTAGACAAATTTGATGCAAAATTGATAGTAAACGGCACATTTAATTGTAAAGGTGGAGTTGGTGGTTTGATAACTACGTCTAATTTAAATGGTAAAATAAAATTTGATTCAACAGCTAATGTAAGCACTACTTTTCTTTCATTATACAATGGTTTTGGTGCAAAAAACGAAGGTGGCTACGCTGCTTATAAGGTAACAGATTTTTATGGGAAGGCATATATAAATGACATAAGTTCGTATTCTTCTTTTGTTGTCAATAATGAATATACAGTAGCAATTACTGATAGTGGTGAATATTATTGGGTTGGTGCAAAAGGAACAACAACTAGTCTTGATGGTACATTTAATAGCCAAGCTTGTTATGTTAGTGCTTGTTTTGCTACAGGTTCACTAATTACAATGGCTGATGGTACTCAAAAACCAGTTGAGCAATTGAAACCAGGGGATTTAGTATTAGTATATAATCATACAACTGGAAAATTTGATGTTGCTCCAATCATGGTATATTTCCAAATGGAAGAAAGAATGTACCAAGTATTAAACTTAAAATTTGAAAATGGTACTGTTGTTAAAGTGTTATATGGACATACATTCGTTGATGCAAGTACTAATAAGTATGTTGAAATAACGGCTAACAATGTTGAAGAATATTTAAATCATAAATTTTACAACATTGGTTCGGATAATAAATTAGATACAACAACATTGGTTGCATACGAAATAACTACAGAATATACTGGTTGTTATTCAATTTTCACTGCTGTTCATTACAATCATTTCGTTGATGGAATGCTTGCATTTACTGATGATTTTATAGGTATTGTAAACATTTTTGAAATGACAGATGGATTGAAGTATGATGAAGAATTAAAAGAAAAAGATATAAATAAATATGGCCTATACACTTATGATGAATGGTCAGAATATTTAAGTTATGAAGAATTTGTCGGATTTAATGTTGCAGAATTAAAAGTTGCAGTTGGTAAAGGATACATAACAAAAGAAGAAATTATAGGATATATCTTACATTATAAATCATATTCATACGAGGGCTAATTAAAATTAAAAAGTAGTAGTGAAAACTGCTACTTTTTAAATTCTTTTAAGTATATTTCTTTTTAAGTTATTTAAAATTTTGTATAATATATTGTGTGGGTGAAGTATGAAAAACATAGGGTATTATAGTAGTGGTAAGTATTTATACGAAATCGTAGAAGAAAATGGCTATATTGTCAAAATTGGGGTTGTAGATTCAATCTGTGATGATGTTTCTTCATCTTTAGTAATTGATGAATGTATTAAAGAATTAGATGAATATTTTAATAAAAAGAGAACTGTGTTTAATGTTCCAATTAAACAATTTGGAACAGAGTTTCAAATGAAGGTATTTGAAGTATTAAAGTCAATACCTTATGGGCATACTTTATCATATAAGGATGTTGCAATATTAATTGGTAATCCTAAGGCATCAAGAGCAGTAGGCAATGTATGTAATAAGAATCCAATTATGATTGTTGTGCCATGCCACAGAGTTATTGGTAAAAATGGTAAACTTGTAGGTTTTGCGTATGGTACAGATCTAAAAGAAGAATTACTAGAATTAGAGAGGTAATTTATGAATGTAATCGATTATTTAAAAAAATATGGTAATATCAGTTTTACTGATAAACCTTTTAATGAAGTAGATGCATTAGTATATAGTCAATTATCTTACTTTGATTTTTCTGATACACCATGTTGTAATGAAAATCTAGATTATAGTTTAAAATCATTTCTTGATAATGATTATAATAAGAAAAGGGTTGCCGCAATCTGGAATGCTAAAGAAAATCATAGGTTTGCAATGGAATTGAAAAAGAGTTCTAGGTTTTATAATAGTGGAGTTGGTTTTTATCGTTTTGATATATGTAATCAGACGGAAAAACAATTTTCCGCATGTGTATTCTCAATAACTGATAGTTTATATTACATAGGTTACCGGGGTACTGATGCTAGTTTTGTAGGATGGAAAGAAGATTTAAATTTAGGTTATTTAGATGTTATTCCTTCTCAAAAAGAAGCTTTAGATTATTTTGTTAATTTTGCAAGTAAATATGATGGTACATATATAGTAGGTGGCCACTCTAAGGGTGGAAATCTTGCGGTATACGCCGCAACCTTTGCCCCAAGTGAACTAAAAGCAAAAATTAAAATGGTGTATAGTCATGATGGACCTGGCTTCTTACCAAACTTTTATAAGACTCAAGAATTTGAAAATATTCAAAGTAGAATATGTAAAATTATTCCTAAAGCAGCTGTAGTTGGTCTTATAATGGAACAATATAATAATTATAAAGTTGTTAATAGTAAAGCTGTTTTATTATTACAACATGATTTGTTAAAATGGCAAATTGTTGATGACCATTTAGATTATGTAAGTGATGTAAATAAATTTTCTAAACATACCAGAAAAACTATGAACTCTTGGATTAGTGATATGGATATGGAAACAAGAAAAGTTTTTGTTAATACAATATATGAATTAATAGTAGAAACAAAAGCGGAAAGAATTTCACAATTTCTAAAGAATTGGCCTAAGAATTTAGTAACAATTAACAAGAAAGTAAAAGATCTAGATCCTCTGGTAAGAAAGTGTGTATTACAAGCATTCAATGAATTCTTCAAGCTATATATTAAACGTAATTAGTTAAACGTTTTCTTGTAGCAAAAACAAAGCATAAATATATAACATTTAGTATAATAGGAAATAGAAGGATGAATAATATGCAGAAAGTAATTAAAAAAAGAAGTTATGAAATGGATATGACAGAAGGGCCATTCTTTAAAAAGATTGTCCTTTTTTGTATACCCTTAATGTTAACAGGTATATTACAATTATTATATAATGCGGCTGATTTAATTATCGTAGGAAAGTTTGGTACAACTAGTGGAGCTGTTGGAGCAGTTGGTTCAACTTCTGCTTTAATAAATCTAATAGTTAACTTATTTATGGGATTATCAGTTGGAGCTAATGTTCTTGCCGCAAGACGTTTTGCTTCAAAAGATAATGATGGATTATCTAGAGTAGTACATACATCTATAACTGTAAGTTTTATCTTTGGGATATTTCTTGGAATTATTGGCTTTATTTTCGCAAAACAATTCTTACAATTAATGAATAATGAAAGAAGTCTTGCTGTAACATATTTAAAAATATATTTTATTGGTATGCCATTTAATATGTTATATAATTTTGCCGCAAGTATTCTTCGTGGTATTGGTGATACTAAAAGACCATTATATTATCTAACAATTGCCGGAGCTATTAATGTAGTTTTAAATATTATATTTGTTGCAGTATTCCATCTTGATGTTGATGGGGTTGCTATAGCAACAGTAATTTCTCAAGTAATATCTTGTGTCTTAATAATTAATTGTTTATTAAAAACTAAAGAAGCTTATGGTTTTTCATTTAAGAAGATTCATATATATAAAGATGAATTAATTGAAATAACTAAAATTGGACTTCCTGCTGGTATCCAAGGTTCAGTATTCTCAATTTCAAATGTAATAATTCAAACATCTGTAAATCGCTTTGACCCTTATTTTGATTTCGTAATGGATGGTAACTCAATAGCTCAAAGTCTAGAAGGCTTTGTATATACATCGATGAACTCCGTATATCATGCAGCTCTTGCATTTACAGGTCAAAATGTAGGTGCTAACAAACTTAAAAATGTCACCAAAGTAACCATAAATTGTTTAGCATTAGTAACAATCATTGGGGTTGTAATGGGTGGTTCATTCTACTTACTTGGTGGACCTTTATCAAGTATCTATGCAAATAAGAATGAAGCTAACTATTTAGATCAAATAGCTGTATCATGTTTTAGATTAAATTATTTATGTTTACCATATTTCTTATGTGGTATTATGGATGTAATGGTTGGTATTCTAAGAGGTCTTGGATATTCAATTATGCCAATGATTGTTTCAATTCTTGGTGTATGTGGATTTAGAATTGGTTGGATATATTTAATTTTCTATAATGTAACTGATTTTACTCGTTGGCAAGATTTACACTATTTATATATATCATATCCAATATCATGGATTATAACTTTTGCTATTCATTTAACATGTTATGAAGTAATATATCATAAATTACTAAAAAAAGATAAAATGGCAAATGAAATAGTTTAGGTACATATATGAAAGTAATTAAATTTGAAGAGATTAATTCAACTAATGAATATGCTAAAATTGCTTATCAAGAACTTGATAATAACACCGTGATTATCGCAAAACATCAAACTGCAGGGAAAGGTAGACTTGGTAGAACTTGGTTAGATAAAGATGCCAATAGCGCTTTATTTACTATTTTAATTAAAGACCATCTTAATACTTCCAACATTAGTAATTTAACTATATTAATGGCAACTAGTGTATTAAAAGTATTAAATAATATAACACCAGGTTTTTCCATTAAATGGCCTAATGATATATATTATCAAGATAAAAAAGTTGTAGGAATCTTAACTGAAAGTAAGATTAATAACAATAATGTAGAATACGTTATTATCGGAGTTGGTATTAATGTTAATCAAAGTGAATTTGAAGATTCACTAAATGCTATATCAGTAAGACAAATAACAAATCAAAAAACAAATATAGATACATTAATAATAGAAATTGCAACAACGTTTATTAGTGATTTAACTAATTATTTTAAAAATGATTTAACATATTTACAAATTATTGAAGATAATTTCTACTTAAAAGATAAACAAGTAACTTTTATTTATAACAACGAAGAAAGAACTGGTAAAGTTGTAGGAATAGATAAATTTGGTGGAATCTTAATTGAAGAGAATAATATAATTAAATCATATCAAACAGGAGAAATGTTGTTAAAGAAAAAATAATGAGGAAATATGAAAAAAATTTTACTAAAATTAAGTATTTTAATTATTGTTGTGCTTTGTGTATTTTTTGTTGGTTGTAATAAGAAAGAAAATAGTCAACCAGAAACTAAATTACACGATAGTACTAAATGGTTCACTGAAGAAGAACTTTCAAAAAAAGGTTTGTCAGGCCTTGGTGCACCAACTGGTTTAAGTGGTCAAATGTCTACTAGTGATAGTTGGTTTAATAATGGTTATTCTTTTTCACAAGTATGTCCAAATGAAGATGTTTTCTTCGAAAACGCTGAAAAATATTTCGAATATTTTAAAGAACATTATAGTGGCTTATTTGGTAAAATTACCATTGAAAAACTTTCAATTAGTAGTAATGAAAATTGGTATATAATTGAACAAAGTAATAATATTGAAGATTACTTTGATGATAACCCTAGTAAATTATATGAATTTTATTATGTAACTGATAACACATTAGAAGATGGCTATTTCAAAAAAGGCACTGTATATACTTTTGAAATAAGATATGAATTTGATACTAATCGCAATGCCTACTGTTTTAAACTATTTGTTGAAAGTGCTGATGGAAGTCATAACGGTATGTATACAAATTACTATAAAACAAGATAATTTGGAAAAACTGGTAGAAATATCAGTTTTTTTATTGTTATTAATTGTCTTTTTTAATAAAAATTAATAAAAAAATTTACAAAAATAAAATAATTTGATATAATGATTGTGTGGGGCAAAATCCATACTCTAAGATGGTTACGTAATTACCTTAAAGTATAGTAGTATAATACGGGGGAAAAGATTTACTCTCTTAGATATAAGGGAGATTTTTGTTTTAAAGGCCAAGGATTAAGGGGGAAAAACATGAAAAGTTATTTAGTGTTTAAAGAACCATCAGAGAATTTTTAGTTGCATGATATGCAACAAAAGCAAAATTAAAACAAAAAGAAATGGGGAAAAATATGAAAAAAATAGCAATAGTAATTTTATTTTTATTGACACTTTGTCTTTGTGGTTGCGAGCGAAATGAAGGCGAAATTATGGAAAATGATCCTTTCTATAGTTTACAAAAGATTTATAATGATAAACTACTTACGCGAGACGAATTAAGAAAAGTAAATAGAAAATATTATGAAGAAACTGATTTTGATTTAAGTGAAGATTTAGCTAATCAAATCAAAGATGATTATCGACGTGTATACAAAGTAAAAGATGATGAAGAGATTATCATAAATCGTTGTATAGGTATTTATGAAAATTTGGTAGTCATTATGATTTCTAGTGAAAACCAGATTTTTCATAGTTGTATAATAGAAGAAATGATTGGTGGCTTTTCTTTTACATATGTTTGCGATCAAAAAATTATTGTTTGGAAAAAAACTAAATAGGAGATTAATTCTGTTTTTGATAAATGTTAAAAATTGGTCTATAATTATATAGGGCAAACAGAATTACCCATTATATAAAAAAGATTTTATATAATATTATTTACAACGAGAAACGAACTAATTAAGGGGTGAAAACATGGAATTTGAAAAATATACCAAAAAATCTTTTGTATTATTAGGAATGGAAGGAAGTGTTCACGGGGATCCAATAATTATATTAAAACTTTGGAAGTATGCCAATCTACGCCACGAAAGAATTGAACAATATATCATCAGAAATGAAGAAGGAAAGATTGATGGTGTGTGGGGAGCAAAAAGTGATTTTTCCTATTCTTTTAAACCTTGGGAAAATAATCACACCGAAGGAATTTACCTTGCGGGGGTGGAATGCGTAGAAGATGCCGAACCACCGAGAGGATGGGACAAATGGATTATGCCAGGTTATGAATATATAAAGGTAGAGTGTGTAGAAGATGACAACCTTTTCAATGAAATGACTTTTAATGAAGCAATGCAATATTTTGATGAAAATAGCATTGAAGTAATTGCTTCAGTTCAAGAATATACTGATTTAAAAACTAGGAAAAACTATCTACTTTTTCCAATAAAAGAATTAAAAGATTAAATAAAAACTAAAGTATAATTAGATTTTATACCTGAAATAGTCAAGAAAAAGTAGACACAAAAAAAGCATTAAT
>ULVN01017154.1_pt1 | contig 44720 bp, 42 predicted proteins | sample 1959491 | NCBI WGS metagenome assembly ULVN01 (sample SAMEA4835787, study PRJEB28245) | human gut metagenome | biome: gut microbiome; material: fecal sample | place: Denmark | collected 2008 | reverse complement strand
CCGCCGATGTCCGAGGACGCGTCCGACGCGGTGTAGCCCCCGCTCCAATACCAGAGCCCAGCAACCGCGCCGCCACGCCAGCGCCCGCCGCAGCCCAACACGGTGCCCGTGTTGTTGACGTAATAATAGTCGCTATAATGCGTCGTACTGCCCGCGCCTATCGCGGTTGCGTAACCTAAGAGAGGGTTTTTAGCAAACGGCGTAACCTCTTTCAAATAGCCCTCAGACATAAGTCTGTCGCCCATATAGGTATAAGGCGCGTCGTGTTTATCGTCGGCATAATATTCTGGATCTTCGCAAACATAAATTTTTTCAGTATCAAAATTGATACCATCGCACCACTTCCAGACATTGCCGAACGGGTTTTCAATACCTCTATACTTGCAGGCGTGCTTGCCGTCCGTGTTGCAAGTCGCGCAGTCCTCAATGTGGTTAGTATTCCACGAGCCCGACGCAGTTTTTACAAGGTCGGTATGCCCAGTAATGAGCGCGGCGGTATTTTCGCCGTTCGTCCAGCCCTGCATTACACTCTGCGAGTTCGTTGTTGCAAACTCAATCATAAACAACTCTTTAATGATTGCGTCAATCAAAAAGTCGTACTGCTGATAGCCTTTACCCACGTTGCGGCAACGCGTTCTATACGTTCCTCTTGTAATGCTTACGAGAACGGTCTGCCCCGATTTCGACTTAACTTTCTGATTTTGCGCGTCATAGTTCTTATCGCCCAACGCAACCAAAGAGCCCTCGTATTTTCCAACAAGGATATAATCGAGTTCGTTGCCTTTTCCGTCAACAAAAAGAGTTCCGAACCCGTCGTAACGGCAACCAGAAATTTGGTGTTTGTAAGAGCCGTCGTCATTTTTCGTAATTTTGGTATAAAATTTCGGTATACGGATAAACACGTTGCCGTATTCGTCCACAACCTCTTTCATTTCACACCACGGGAAACACTTGTCGAAGTCGCTCGTGATTTCACTCACGCCACGAGCATAGGAAAGCCCCGCCGCAGCGTCCGTTCTGGTAAGTGTAGGCGTAGATTTCCCCACGCCGTCAACGCCATAGATTTTTGTTTTTTCTAATAACATTGTTTGTCCTCCTGTTATTATTGATTGTTATTTTCAAGGTTTGTAAGCCTTTCGTTGATTGATTTAATTGCTTTGTCAATTTCGCCGCCCTTTGTATAGCCAGCGGCTTTCTCAGCCTCTACCGAATAATAAGACGAGCCGACGCTCTGGTGTTCGTTTTCTATCGTTACTCTCAATTCCTGACAAGCGTCAGAAACTTTCTTATTGATTTCTGTATTCGAGTAGGTTTCCGTTTTTTTGTAAACGTCGCCGCTTGCGGCAGCCCCCACGTCAGCGGCGGTAAGTACAATATCCGCAGTAAGCGGCTTGCCGTTGATTTTTCTGCTATCCGCAACGAGCCCGCTTATAAGAGAGGAAACGTCGATATTGATAACGCTGCCGCTTTGCAACGTAAGAGTTAAAATTCCGTTCTTATACGAGCCGTTAGATATAAGGCTTTCGATAGGCAAATCAACCATATCCGAACTTAAAACTTTGCCCTCGCTGTTTTTAAGGGATATAGTAAGTTGATAATTTGACGTGTTGAGAGATACGCCTATACTAAACCCAGCGGCGGCAAGCATATTGTCGTATAGTTTGAATTTTCTGTCGATACCGCCGCCCTTTGTGTAGTTTCGGGCGTGTTCCGATTCTTCCGCCCAGAAAGCCGCGTGAGCGTAAATTTCTTTTTGGTCGATTTCGCTCATTGAATACGTTTCGCTTTTCTTGTAAGCCCCTACGTCGGCTGCGGAAAGCACAATATCGCCGCTAAGCGGCTTGCCGTTTATCGTTCGAGTTTCGGAAACAAGCCCGTCGATAAGGTCTGATATATCAATTTCGATAGAGTTGTTATCCACACTCTCTTGATTATTTCGGAGCGTTAAAGTAAGTTTTTTCGTCGCCGCATTGTAACTACCTTTAATAATCATTTGTTCGAGCGGTAAGTCGATTTCCTTACTTTCGCTTAAAACAGTACCCTCAAAGTTTTTTAGTACCGCTTTCATTTTGTAGGTAGATTTATCTATTGTAAGGTCAATCTGAGAACCAAGCAATAAGTCCTGTGCGTCCGTGTAGCCTTTATTTGCCGCGCCGTTTGCTGCCGTGGGAATTGCACAGAAAAGTTGATTTTTCGCGTTATAGAGCGGAATTGCGCCCGCAAGAGGGCTTTCTGAAATAAGAACGGTAGCCTGCGAACCGTCGGGCATAATTATGTAAGCCCGCTTATATGTGTTCGTAGCCGTTACTTTATCGAGTTTCTTGCTTTTAAGGCTGGAAATGTCCCCCGTGTGTATTAAATCTCTTCGCAAAAGACTGCTAATAGCCTCTTGCAGCGTTGTTAGTTTGCTGGACGAATATTCGTCGCCATATACTTTAAGAATTTTATTCGCAAAATCACCGCTTGTGAATGCCTCGGTAAGGTCTTTCAGAGTTTTAACGCCGTAATCGTCAAGAACTACGCGAATATAACTCTCTGCGTCCTCCCCACAGATTGCGTCTTGAATTTCATTGATTTTACCAGCCAGAAACGTGGCAAGTTTATCGAACCACAGTTTTAATTCCAACGAGGATAAACCGCCTTGACCGTACTGCGCCGAGTTATTAGGACGCGTTGCCAACGCCTGAACGCCGTTTTTGGTAATCTGCGTAGAGGTTATTTTTTGTAAAGTTTTTGTTTCGCTCATATTGTTACCTCGCTTATTCTTTATATCGTCCAGCCACTCTGTATCTGAACGAAACATAATAGAGCGCAAACGGTTTCAGATACTCGTCGGAATAAATAAAATACTGCTTTTCAACCCATTGTTTCTCTTTTTCTTTTACCGCAAAAAGGCTTTGCTCGGTAGTATTGAAAGAGAAGTCGGAAAAGTCCATATCTTCAAACGAAAACAACGCGCTGTTGATACGCGCTATCTGCTTATACGGCGTTTTATTTGTCCTGACTTTAATCTTTGCAGCCGAATTTCTGAAAGATTTTGTTTTTATAACCGTAGAACGCTTTATCGTGGTTTTTGTAAGGTGCGGAATCTGGCAGTTATCCATAAGCGTGGCGCACCCGCTGAAAATCGTCCTTTCGTCGAAATTGTACGTTTTTGGCGGCAGTTCGCCGTCGTCGTTCATTTGGTCGAAATTAAAAGAACATACAACACCGTTTACGCAACCAAAGAACAAATTATCGTCTATCGAACTTAACGTAGTTGCTTTTTGGAAAATACCGCCCGTGTAGTTGCCGTATTCTTCGCATAAATACAAATGCCTTTCTTTTACCGTATTCGTGAAAATGTCAACAACTTCGTGAATGGTGTAAAAAATATTTACTTGTATTTCCATACCGTTGAAATTCGCCGTTACAAACTGTGAATATACCTGACGGCTTTCGTTGCCTTTATCGTCTGCCGAATTTGCAACCGCGCCTCGCAAGTCTTTCGTTTCGTCGGTGTCGGAATAATACACCGCCTCCGCAAGTTCGATATTATATTCCCTGTTCTCGTGAGTGATTTTTATATCTCTAAACTCATTCGGCAAAATGCTCGAATAATGATATTCTCTGTATTGACCGTCGTATACACCAATACCCTCTAAATAATACCACTCATACTGCAATGCCCCTGTTTCGTCGGCATATTTTTGTCTGCTATCTGCAAGAAATATATTCCCGTCAACCAAAAGGCATAAATACCCACCCCACTCTTCGAGCACACAATTTTTCAGTTCGGAATTAACGAGTTTTGAGTCAATAAGGTAAGACCTATGCTCGTTCACTCTTTCGGACGATATTTTTAACTGCGAAACGCCCTCAACGCCAAGCCGAGAAATAAATATCGGATCGTCAAGGAAGTTACAGCACGCCCCGACACAACCCAGCCCAGACAAGCCCTGAACAGACGGATAAATACGCGGCAGTAAATTTTGGTTGCTATTTGTAGCCGTATGAAAATAAATCGAACTATCCTGCTGAGTATCTGCTTTAAGCACCATAAGCGTATCTGAAACGCACATAATGCCAGTTATAGGCGACAAACCTACACCGTCCTGCATATAATTGAGAATACCGAAATAAGACGGATCTGCGTACCCTGTGCTGTTTCTGCCGCAATAAAAAACGTAATTCGGATAATCTGGGTTTCCAGTACAGAAAACCCTGCCGTCATAAGTCGTACAAAGCGTACACTTTGAAATCAATTCCGAAATATCCGACATATTTTCGGTTACACCGTCTATTGACGTGTATTTTTTCGACGCTGTTATCTCAATGCCTGCATAACCTTGCTCATAGCCCGAATCTTCGGGTTTTTGCGGCGCGCTTGAAAACGTTATTTTGCCGTTGGTAAGGTCTACCGTATAATCGGTGCCTACCGTTTTTGCCGTACCATAAACCTTTACAGAAACGACGGAATCAAGATTGTTCTCGTTCATTAAAAATTCTTTCGTCGTTCCGTCGGCAATAAACGTATGCTTAAACTTCGGCGTGAGAATATTGCGTTGTTCGTATTCTGTGCCTATATTCGCATTTGCGCCAGCGGGAATTATACCGATATACGTCGTCGGTATATACGCAGAGTTTTTTACCTGAGAAATACTGCTGCCGTCGTATACAAGATAATTTTTCCCGTCTAAAATATACAATCTGTTATTAAAAACAAAATGCTGACTTTTGTGACGATTCATAAATAAATACAAAACGTCACTATTCGGCAAAACATACTCATAATACGAAATATTGAGCACTTCGCCTGCGGATAATTCAGAACTGACGATTTTCAGCGTTTTGCTTGACGCCGTATACTTTGAAATGTTTAGAGTGATATCTTCGCCTGTTTTTCTATGCAAACTAATTACAGCATTGCAGGGAAATTCCAAAACTATATCAAATGTTTTTATAGTTATCCCGTTGGTTTCAACTTCCGAAGTAGGCTCTGGAAGTTTTATTTCGCTTTTAATTGGTACATTTACCGACTGTGGATAATTACGCCACAACCAAAGGAATTGACCAACGTGGACGAGCACACTCGTTTTTACGGTGTCGCCAGACTTATATTGAAAATAGATAATGCCGTAAACCTCTTTCCCGACGTTATCGGCAAAAACACCTGTTGCCACTCCATTTGCAGCAATACTTGGAGTTTTCCCAAAATTACAGCGTTTACGAAAACCCGCAATAGTTTCCAGTGCGACACCCTGTTTGCTGCGATAATCTTTGTACATATTTACAGCATAAGCAAGGCGCGACGGGTTGACTTGCGTATGGTCGTTAGAAAAGTCAACGCCTCTGAAATTGCCGTAATATCTGTTATACTCAGTCGTTCCTTTGCTGAGATTTTCCCTTGTTTTGAATGAATATGCCATACCCTACCACCCGTTTCTGTTTCTGTAAACGACAGGCTCTAATTTCTTTGCGGTGGCATAAATTTCGGCTGCCTGTTCACGGTAAAGCGAGAGATAATACTCTGCTTTTGTTGGCTCGTCGTCAACCCAGATATAAGCCGCCACAAGGTTAGGTAAAATCGCGCACAAATCGTCGTCGAGGTCGATATTCGTTGTTTCCGCATTTTCGTCCTGATTGATTGACGAGATTTTTCTATTATACCTAACGCTATATGAGCCTTTAACAGACGCGGGAATAAGGAGCGTTGCGTCGCCAGATACAAAATAATCTGAATCAAGCACAAAGCCCTTATTTTGCCCCGCGTCTGCTATCGGAGGACGCACAAACGAGGCGAAATCGTTTGCGAGGCTGGCAAAATCATAAGCAACGTATTCCGAAAAATCGGGAATATCCGTTACTTTTCCAGAGCGCAATTTATCATACATTGCAACGTTTTTTACCCATAAAATATATTCGCCAGCAAAACGCAAGCGTACAGTTCCAGTATAAAACTCGCTGCCGTCTTTGATAAAACCTCTGTATTTGGTAAAACTGCCGTCGGCACTCATAAGAGTTTCCGAGCCTATTACAGCCCATTCGTCGCCAGCAATATTTTTTTCGATAATTAAAGTTCCGTTGCCGTTGCACTCAAAATAATAAGCCTTTGCACCGTCGGCAACGAAAATAAGAGCCTCGTCGTCATTACTGACGGGCTCGCCCTTGTCATTTCCGAGTAAGTTATCTATCGGGAAATGGCTTAATTCGTATACTTTTGTTTTCGGTCTTAACCGATTTATCTGAATAATAGCCCTGTTTACGGCTAAGTAAAATCTGTCGTTATCTTCGAGCGAGGTTTCAAAGCCTAACTGCGCTACGGAATCGTAGAGTTCTTTTATGGTCATTACAAAACCTCCTTAAAAATATTTTCAGACGGGGCTTATATCTCATAACTACAAGCCCCGCTGAAAGTCTAAATCGCAGCGTTGCAAAGCGGGAAACGCGCGGGCGACTGCGAATTTAGGTTAAGCAAGTGCCAAATCGGTGGCGTTGGTAACTGCGGACGAAGATTTGACGGCAAGCAAAATGTGTTTCCAGTTCGAGAAACCTATACCCATACGGCAGTAACCGTTGTAAATAAGGTTACGGGTATGAATATCAACCTCGCTCTTAATATCGAGCGCAACACGGTTGTAGAACATATTTCCGAGCAAATTCTCGTTTGCCTCGGAGGACATAAGCATAAATCTGTCGTCGTTGGTTTCCCAGCCGTCAAGAATTACGATAGTCCAGTTGCCGTACTGCGTGTTAATATCGTTGTAGTCCGTTCCCGTCGTTCTTTCCGAACCGATAACCTTTTTAACGTCGATTTCGAGTTCGGGGCGGTTGGACGGCAACACGATAATATCGGGCGTATAGCCGAGGGTTTCGTCGTTTTCGTCCTTAAAGTTACGCATTTTGTTCGCGAGAACGCCGAGAGCCTTTTCGAGTTTCGCGGTATCGCCGCAAAGTTTATCGTCGTAATAGAAATTCGACTGCGTTTTGCCTTTGAATTTCGTTGCCGCATATTTATGTGCATTGTGGAAAAGCGGCAAACCGTCGCCCACGGTCAAATCAACGGTAGCCTTATTAAACGTACCGCTTGAACTTGTACCGTTCGCCAAAGCCCACGCACCGAGTTTAACGCGCGTTCTGTAATATGCACGAATAAACCCTTTCGGTTTGTTTTTGAACTCTGCGGGAAGTCCAAATTTTGCGTCGTCGAGCAATTCCTTTGTGATAGTAAATTCTTTCATAAACGGAATGTGCTCAATCGTCTTTTTGAATCCGCCCTCAGGTACGTCATTTTCCGCGCCTGCGCCCTCTTTCGTACTCTGGAACAAACCGAAATCGCCTTGCCCCATTACGGTTTCGGCGTAACGTTTCGATTTTTCGACGTTGTAGAGAACGTCAAGCAGAGTTTTCTTTTTTTCGAGAATGTTGCTCTCGTTTTCGATAAGTGCTTTAATCGGGTGTTCAAACTTTCCGATATACGGATCATTCGTTCCCGCAAGTTTAGAGAATATAATACTCATTTTTATGCCTCCTGTTAATTACTCGAAGATTACTTCGATTTCGTCGCCAGCAGCAGTTTTCGCGTCGAGAGTATCGACAACGGTCGCAACGCCGCTGGTGGTTACGTCCGTAACGCCTAAACCGTCGCTGTCAACGGTTACTTTACTGCCGAGAACAACCGCAACTGCCGTACTGGAATAAGTTACAGGAACGGCAAAAACCATATTTTTTGCAATTCTGTAACACGGCAATTTTTCAGCCCCAGACGCGGGCGCGGAATAATCTTTCGCTGCAATGTGAGTGGGTTTCGTAGTACCGCTGGCTTTCGTCAGTTTCCCGCTGGAAAGAACGAGTGCCTCACCCATAACAAAACTTTCGCTCGCGGTTACGGGCAAAAGTTCCATTTCGGGAACATTCATTCTACCGTTGATAATTTTTCTGAGATTAAACATTGTGTTTGCTCCTTATAAAGTTTTTTTGTAAAGTTGGAAAATCTCTTTATCCGTCTTGTTCGGGAATATTTCCCGCCACTCTTTAAGAGTTGATTTCGGCATTGTAACACTGTCGCCCGCCGCCTTTTTCGGTGCAACGGACGTTATGTGCTTTTTGCCGTCATTTGCCGCTTTCTGCGTTGCAGCAGCGGACTGTTTCGCTCTTACGTCGTCGCCTTTAACTGCCAGATAGGCGGTTTTTACGTCTATTCCGCTATCTCTGAGCCGTCCGAATTTTGCAAATTCGTCGATATTTGTAAAAGCGTCTTTAATCTGCTTAGTTTCAAGCAGGTCTGGGAACGATTTTTTAAGTTCCGCAAGGTCGTTTGCTGCAAGCGTTTCAAACTTCTGTCGTCTGAGCGTTTCTCGCGCCTGCGCAACTTCCGCTGCGTCGCTCTTCGTTTTGCGGTATTCTTCAAGGCTTACGCCGTCCGATTCCGCTGCTGCTTGCTCTAATGCCTCCTCAACGTTATCCCCGTCAACCTTAATACCGAGTTTTTCCAGCGTTTCTTTCGTCTGAGCGCGGAATTTGTTGTTTTGCTTTTTAAGGTTTTCTATGATAGCGTCTTTTTCGTCTTGACTATCGGCGGCGGTGCTGTTATTGTCCTCGCCGCTTTCGTTCGAGCCGTCGTTTTCTTCGTCTTGCTCGTCTGAATCTTCGGATTCGTCCAGTTCGTCGTCCTCGTCAAGATCCACCTCGTCTATATCGTCGATTTCGTCGCCGACTGTTTCTTCGTCGGCAGCCGCACCGAGTTCCTCGTCTGAATCGCCGTCAAGGTCAAAATCCTCGTCGTTCTCGATTTCCTCACTACCGTCGGTTTCTTCGTCGTCTAAAAGCGATAAATTCTTTTCGTCGATTTCGCCAGCCATTTATGTGTTCCTCCTTTGGCTTATTTCGATTTCTTTCCGTTTCTAAGGTCGGAGCCTTTGACGACCGTAGCCTTGGGCTGGTCGGTTACGGGCTTAGGTGCTCTGATAATGCCACCCTTGTTAGTGGCGTAGGGGTTTCCCTTATTTCCGCGTTTCTGCATAACTAACAACCTCCTTTTAAGAATTTTTATAAAAAGAAAATGAGCCCCGAAACTCTTACTGGCAAGAGTGGGGGCTCAAATCTCTTCGGACTTTGGCACTAAATGTGTGTATGCAGTTTTTTGCTAATCGGCTTTTATGGAATAAATACGCCCGCAGAATTTACAAACAACGGTTATTCCCTGACATTTACTGCCTTTCGTAAAACCGACTGCGTGTATCGTCTTTTTACAATGCGGGCAAATTGCCTTTTTTACTTCCGTATCTTTCGGTATTTCTTCAAGTTGAAAAGCCATATTACGCTCCTTTACGCCGTTTTGCATTGTAATTATATCATACTATTTACTCAAAATTGTACCCGAAAAATATTACATATAGACAATATACCCGCCTTTTCAAGCATTTTAATGCGAAAACGGCAAGTTTAACAATGTTAGACACCCCGTTTTTCATTGCAAAAAATAATTCTTTATGCTATAATATCCTTGCCAAATAACTTACAAAAGAATAAATTTGCGCCCTTTCGGTATAGAAAGGGCGTGAGCCGCGTTATTTTACGCAACAACTCTATTCCAAATTAAATTTGATAAAAACGCAAATTTTACGGGATAGAGTTACATACATATATCTTTGTAAGTTGTTTGGCGACGACAAAGTTTGCGTTTTTTGTGCGCTGACTTTGGTCGGCGCACTTTTTATTTTTTCAGGGGCAACTATGAAAATACTATTGCTTTTTATCGCCCTTATATTGATACTGCCTTTAATCGGACGTAAACGATATGGTAAAAGCGACTACTGGGATAATGTCTTAGGACTGTTAGGCTATTTCTTTTTATTGTTTGTTTTGATTATAGTGGTAGCAATATTAAAAATATAAATTAGGAGGACATAGGAATATGAAAAAACGCTTTCTTGCGACAATCTGTACAATCTTATTTATTTGCTGCTTTTTAACGGGGTGTAAGAAAACTTGCACCGTTACGATTGTTTCGACACCAGTTGAAATAACTAACAGTCAAGGTACTTATGCACAGTTTAACCCAGATAAAAAATACAACAAAACTTTTACAATAGAAGTTGAACAGGGCGGTATCGTAGGTTCTATTGACGTTTCCGCACCTGAATATGTTACATTCTGCGGCTGGTACACCGACAAGAGTTATACATATCAATGGAATCCAGCGACAGATACGGTTAAAGGGGATATGACGCTTTATGCGAAATGGGAAAGGAAATAACTTATAAAATACTAACGGGCACTCCGAAAAGTGCCCGTTTTCTTTTATGCAAGATATACCCTGCCATTTCCTACCGTAAGTCCGCACATTTTTGCAAGTGCGGTTTTTTCTTCGGAGGAAAGCCCAGATTTTGCAATATACTGCGCTACAACACGTCTTACCTGCTTTGCCGACACACCCGAAATATCGCCGTCGGATATTGAATAGCCCGAACTCATAATAAGAATGAGTTTTTGCACCATATCCAAATCGGTTGACATTGTGTATTGTATCAACTTTTGTTTCCGAGAGCCGCTTATAGTTTTGCCGCTTGACGTAACGTCTGCCTCGATACTTTTCGTCGCAAAATAATAATCGTAATATGTATCGTAACCTATGCCGAGTTTGTTAAGGTTTGCAGCCTTTTCATACACGGTTTTATTATACGATTTTAACGCATATTCTGCGCCTACCACGGTACTTATCGCGTCGAGATAACTCATATCGAAATTGTTATCAGAGAGATCGTATTTGCCGAGTTCTTCGTATAAATACTTTGCATTTGTCAAACTGTCTTTCATTAAAGCATTTATAGCAGCCTGAATAATCTGTGTTTGGCTTAATCTTTCGTCTTTTGATAATGCCGTATTAGTCTGGATCTGGCGTTTTTGCGTATACATATCCGAAATCGTGCTTTTAATACTGTTCAGATATTTAACCGTCGCTTTCGCCTTTGCGTCGCCGTCGGCTTTTTTATAGGTGTATTTCTCTATCTGCGAATAAAATTCTGTGCTCCACCTGCTATTTGTCGTAGAATTTGCAAGCAAGTTTTTCGATACAATGCCGCTTTCTGCTTGCATAGTAGTTGCAGGCAAAACAATATCCGTTACAATACCGCCGTACTGGTCGAGCAGGTAATCAATCTTTTTGGGGGAATAGTTGAATACTTTTCCGAGCCAGATTGCTATATTGCTCGTGCTTTCGTCATAGCGTTCGGAGGGTTTCGTATTTGCAAACTTCTGCCCCTCGATAGTACCGCCATACCACGTCGTATTTGTTTTTATATCCGTAATCGGACTAAAAATAGTACGCGTAAAATTGTCAACAGGTGTAACCGCAGAGGCTATATTGCTTAAATACCCCTCCCACGCGTCCTCGTCGCCCTGCGCATACCACTTCGAGCGTAGATACGCGCCGCCGAATACGCTTACCACTCTGCCTTTCGGAATTTTAAGGAAATTGCCGTCGCCAAAAGACAACACATAGTTATTTTCTTTAACGTAATCGGAAAGATTGTTGTAATCTTCGTCATCGTCGTGCAGCAAATCATTAAGGGCGGTTGCCGCTATGCCGAGCATAACGCTACGAACGATAAGATTTATCCACGATTGCGCCGCGTCCTTACCCGTATAGGCTCTTACCATTTTTGAAAAGCCCTGAATTGCGGGGTTTAAGAACGGCATAATCGTTGCATTAAGTTTCTTTGCGAATATACCTCCTCTACCGAAGTTCGTAGTAACGTCTTGCGCTCTCAAAAGCGATTCCTGAACGGATAAACCAGCCTCACGCGAGCAAATATATTCTGCAAGTCTGGGTGCCATTTCGATAGCGTTCGAGGCTGCCTCTACTTTTTGCCCTGCTTTCTGGATAGCATTCATATTTTTGTAATTTAAGCCTTTTTCGTAGTCATATACGCTTGCAGAAGTAATACCCGCCGCCTTTGCCTCTTGCCAGTAAACGCCGTTACTTGCAATTTGCTTTCTTGCCTCCATATATGCCGCAGCGAACTTTCTGAGCGGATAGCGAGTATAAAGTCCTGCGTCCTGAATATCTCGTATCGGGTTACGGAAGAATGAGAAGAACGGGTTAAAGGACGTAACAAGTTTCTTAAAGGCAGAGTTTAATTTCGCCGCACCGTTAAGAATAGCATTGTTAAACGCGCTATCGCCAGACGGCTGAAACGCCTCAATACCTTTGTAGAAATTACGCGACGTTTCCACCGTAACACGTTTACCGTCGTGATAAAATGTTATCTGGTGTGTATTCTTTGTTTTATCCTCAAAGGTTTTTACAAGCGTATCGGTATCAACGTCAATGCTTGCGTCCTCTGACGAAACAACTCTGAACTCGTCGTGCGTTTTCCCGTTAAGTACGTCTACAAGCAAATTATTTGTTCTTGCCGACGCATATTTTTGTAAAGTCTGCTGGGCAACGGTATCGTCTATCGGCAAAATACGAGTATCTGCGCCGATTGCTTGTTTTTTTGCATTGTTTACGCGAATATTGTTCTTGCCCTGTATGGTTGCAATACCGCCTGCGTGTTCTTCTCTAAGCGTCGGAACATAGTGCGGATAAAGTTCCCTAAGGTGGTCTGCGTATTCCTGCGAATACATACCGCTATCAACCGAAAGTTGCAAGTTGTTGTCATTGAATTTCCATACTTTTTCTGCAATTTTCTTAAACTGCGGATAAACCGATTCAATCTGCGCTATCGCCGCGCGGCTATCTGCTGCCGTTACATTCTCGCCAAACACGGGTTTCCCCACCGCCATACGGTCGATATTGTGATAATGCAACAAATATTCCTGAAATTTTGCGTAAGCCTGCCCGTCTTTTTTATCGAGCGCATATATCGGTTGCCAGATTTTGCCCCACGATTCGCCTAAACGTGTTTCGCCGTCAAGACTAAACTGTGCGCCCTCTATATCGAGTGCGTTCATACCAGCGTTTTTGCCCGCTCTGACGTAGTTCGTTACTGCGGTAGCGTCCTGAACACCCACCTCGCGCATAACCCTTTCAACACCAGCCTGCGCGTTCGTCATAGCGATTTGGAACCCCTCTTTATACTGTTTCGTGTCGCTCTTAACTTGTTCTGCAAACTGCTCTTTTGTAGCCTCTTTGGTTATAACGTCTTTAACCGAAACTCTGCTGTTCGGCAATTCCGTCATAACCTTATCTGCTCCTTTCGTGCTGTTGAGTTTAGCCTGTTGTTCTTCGGAAAGAGCGTAACGAATATCTGCTGCGGTAGTGGGGCTTGTGTTTGTTACGTCTTTTATCTGGTTTTGTTCCCACGCAATGTAATATTTTTCGTATTTGCCGTAATTGACCTGAATACCGTCATAACCTAACACTTTCTTTATGGCGGCGTTCAACTCGTTCGGGTAATATCCAAACATTGTGTTATCGGTAAACATTCCGATTTCGTCCATTTGTGCGGCAACTTCTTTAATGACCGATTCGGTAGCACCTTCCGTCCAATATCTCTCGCTATAATTACCCAAAGGGCTATCTTCCGTGCTATAAATATCTGGGTGCATTTTAAGTATTTTCTCTGCCTGAGATTGCGTTACGGGCTGTCTATAAAATTGATCTATTGTACCGCCGTTATCGCCCACCTCAATAATAAACGGGTTTTTAAGATTCAAGTAACCCTCTATCGTCCTGTTTCCGTAAACCCCTGCGTGGTCTTTATTTGTAGTAAAGTAGTAACCCGAGCCAAACTGGTCTATGCCTTTACCCACTCTGCCACTATCAAACGTGTAAAAATCATTATTCGTGCCGTGATATACCACAAGCAAATTTCCGTCGTTGTCGGTAACTTTACTATCCGCAAAATATTTTTGCTGTTCGGCAGATAAAACTCGCCCCTCTGAATCCATTTTCGACGATAAAGCATATTTCTTGTTGACTTTTTCGTTGTTTTTGGATATACTATTATCAGAGAGAGCGTTCGACCGCCCTGCAACCTGTGTGTTGTTACTGGTCGAATTGCTCTCTTTTATTTTTACAATATCGTAAAAAGTGGCAACATTGTTGCTGCCCTGCGCGATAAGCAATTCGCCCTTGAACGTTTTTCCGTCAAGAATAAAAGACACATTATACCTGTTGAAACCGCCAGCATTTACAGGTTTTGTATGCTTTGCGCTTTCGTGCCCGATAAGTTCGCCTGTCTTTACAAGGTTTATAAGTTCCGTTGACGCTCGCATTTTTGCCGAATATTCCGAACCGCTCTGATTAAACAGTCTTTGTGTGTCTTTTGAGTGGGTATATTCTTTTTCGGATATTCTGCTATACGTTGTTCCGTCAATAGTTTTACCTCTGAAACGTTCTTGAATATACTTTCTTGCAACGTTACCAAGTTCTTCGCGTTGTACGCCGTCAAAAATATGCTGGTCGGTATCAACAATAACTGTATCTTTGCCGTCAATAGTCGCTATACTCATTCGGCTTGTATTTGCAATGCCATTTGCAATTTTACCCTTATTTTGATTATACAACGTCTTAAATCTGTTTTCGAGAATTTGTACGTCTGCCGCAACCGCCGTATCGACGGCGGCGGCTTTTTTCTTAAAACCTTTAAGCCAGTTTAGACAACGCTGTATAAACGTCGGTTTTTTTGCCGTAAGTTTTGCAAGCATATTGCGATTTCCGAGCATTTCTCTCACATAATGCGCCGTAAGTTCGGACGGTAAAATTTCCTCTGCAAACAAAGCCTCTTCGTTCTTGTAGAGTTCCTTATACGCATTCTCGATTTTCGCCTTTTCTGCGGGGCGCGCGTCGTAATACTCGGTTGCCATTTTTGCTATATCCGAATATCCCTCTGTTCCCTCGAAAGCGTGCGCAAGTTCTTCAAGAGTGATTTTTTCTACGGAATTTACGCTGTCGGGGCTTAAATAAATTGTATTATGCCCGCTGCGCGAATAACATACGCCGTCAACGGCTTTTGCTTTACCGTCGCTGCTCTTAGCGGAAATATTCGCAAACCCTATGCCAGTGCCAATATCGGCAGCAATTTGTGCCATTTGCTTTATTTTTACGTTATCCACGCCGTAACGCCACCCAGAGGCGATAGTCCACTCAACCTCTAACTTCTCGCCGTAAGAAAGGTTTTCGTAGCCCTTTACGTTGTTTCTTGCGTAAATTTCAGCGCGTTTCATTTCAAGCGGTTTTAAGGTCTGGCTCTTATTTCCTGCGGGTTGGCTATTGAGTTCTGCTTGTTCCGAAAGCGCATAACGAGATTTATTTTTCGGTTTTTCGGACGTATTCTCGTGAATAAGCCCGTCCTCTTTTGCCGCTGCAAACAATTTATCGAAAGCCGCATTTATACGCGTCCTTTCTTCGCCGCGCGGCATAATATACGCTACTGTTCCGTCGGCTAAAACAGCCCCCTCGGAATGTCCAGAAAGGTAATCGTTGGACTTTGCTGTCTTGTCGGTTATATACGACGCAAACGCCCTTGCAAGCATTTCACAGTTGGATTCCCAATACCCGCCGTCTTTACTATGCGTTGCGCTTATTTTCAGCGCGTCTTTGTAGTATTCCGTTTTTTCTTTTACTTTAACGTCTGGCGTTAAACCTGCGTCCTGAACGGCGTGCGCAAGCGCGAGCCTATCTTCTTTCGCTAAGCCCTTGCCTGTTATTTCTTTCTTCAAATCGCTTAAATCGTCCACAACAGAACGTTTGTTGTCGTAGAATTTAGCAAGAGCCTGAGCGTCGCCTTTTCGCGCCTGCTCTGTAAGTTCGGCAAATCGTTTGAAATCTGCCTCGGTTGCCATACGCTTGTAATACTTTTGATTGACATAATTTTGCATTGTTTCCTTGCTCATTTTGCCGTTTAATGCCGCAAAATTATTGTCAAGATAATATTTCAGCCGCTGCTGGTATCTATCCGCTTGTTTTTGGCTCGCAAGAGCGTTTTCTTCCACCGTGCCGTCGCGGTAAAGCATAGTGTTTACAAGTTCGGTTGCGGCGGCTCTTGTATTTTTCGGTAATTTACTGAAATTGCTCGACATTTCAGACTGATTCGTATCGCCAGAAATATAGTCCTCGAACGCGTGCCACCACTCGTGAGCAAGAGAGCCCGCACCATTCATTTTCGTGAGGTTTATAACTTTTCTCAGCGGCTCATAATGCGCCGCTGCCCCCGTCAAGCCCTGACCGCGAGAGCCGAAACCGATATTAAGCGTTCCGTTAAGCGAAATATCCGTCTTTTCCATACCGAGTGCGTCTGCTAAATCGCAAAATGCGTCGTAGCCGTAATTAAGCGAGGTTTTTCTGTCGAGTTCGGAAAGCCAGTTGCCAAATTCGCCGCCTTTTATTCCGAAATCGCGTATATAATCGTCGCCTGCAATATCCCTGCCCTGACGGTAATCAAGCCCCTCACGGTGCACTTCCGAAAGTTGCTCGGGCACATATCTCTGTTTACCCGCTTTTGCTGCCGTCGTAGCCGATCCGAAATGCTCTTTACCGTAAGCGATAGCCTCTTCAATCGTGTTAAAACCTACGGCAACGCGATAGCCGCTTTTGACGATATAATAATTTCCTGTTTCCGCTTTACTTCCATAAAAAGAATCGGCGGTTTTGCGAATTTCATATCCGCGTGGCAATTTACTGTCGGACGGAACACCGAACCCCTCCATTAAAGCACGCTCTCCGAGAATATTAAAACGTTGCGCCATTTTATCTACGGCAACTAAATAATTCGAGCCGTAAAGAGCAGGGCTGCGATAATATTTATCCGTCCACGTCAAGCGACCGTTTTTAAGTTCGGCATAGCCTTTTTCGGTTATCCACTTTGTACCCATATCCTTGAAATCTTCGGCGGTTTTGGCGTTTTCTGCCATTTTCCGAATCTCAGTAATTTCGTCGGCATAAAGTTTTGCGGCAGCAAGAATATCTGCCTCGGACTTATTCCGATAACTGAAAGCAGAGGACGGTGTTGCGTTCAAAGACTTATAAATTTCGTTTTGAGCATACAATAAACCCCTATCGCCACCGTCGGCAACAGCCTGCTCCCAGTTCGGGCGTTTCCACACGCGTTCTTTCTTTGCGTACTTCTGAATTTCGCGGGCGTTCATACCCTCCATATCGGCAGAGGTAAGCCCTCGCGCCGCCCATTCGTCCTTACGCGCACCGCCTATTTTCTCGCCGAAATCAGCCTGTTTTTTTGTAGTTTTCTCTGCTTTTTCAGTCTTTGCCGTTGCGTCCGTTGCGGCGACTTCTTTCGTCGTGCTATCGGCTGTTTTTGCCTGATACAACGCGCCTGCACCCTGATTGTCTACGCTCGTTTTTATAACGTCATAACCAGCAGCGGCAAGTTTTGACTGCATTTCGTCAAATTGAGCAACGGAAAACCCTGCCATTTTGATACGTTCGCTGTACGCTTTTGAATCTTTACCGATAAGCGTAAGAGAAAGCGTGTCAGCGACGGTCGTCGCGTCATTAAAAAGAGCATAGTAATACTCGCCGCTTTGAACAAGCACAATCGACTTACCATTTCCTTTTTTACTCTTAGAATACGCCTCTTTGCTCTTAAAATAAGCCTGTACGTCTTTCGATAAAGAATGAAATTCTTTCACCGTGAACTCTTTATATCCTTTACCGTCGGCAAAACCTTTTTTAAGTTCCGAATCAGTGATTTTATCCGCTGTTTCCGTCTTGCTTGCGGTTTCGGCTTGTTTCTTCGCATTCGGCTGTTTGACTGGCTTAGCAACTTGCGCGGTCTGAGCGGCAGTTTGCGTTCCGTCAGCAAAAGACGCGGTATAATCAATTTTTACATTATCGTTTTTAATTCTTACGCCGTTCATAGGCATAATGCAAGCGTCGCCGTTTTTGCCTTTGATATACAGCACGTCTATATTAAAACCGTCTTTTGTTTGCTTATGTTCTGTAAGAAACGTCTGCGGGCTGTCGATTGTGTCGATAACTCGGCTTACAAGTTTTGTGTTATAATAAGTGTCGCCTATTTTGCTTATTGATAATTCGGACTTTTTTGCAGGAACAACCGCACGGATAGCGTCTGCGTCTATAATAACCTCGCGCATATCTGTGCTATTTCTGTATTTATCCAAAATTTTGCCGAAATCAATGCCGCCTTTTGCCTCGGTAAGTCCTCCTACGGTATCTGTGTAGGCTGCACAAAAATAACCGTCGCTCACATATTGAACGCCGTTCATAACATACGCGCCGTGTAAATTTTCCCGAACGTCTTTTGATAATGTTAAGGAAACGAGCCTTTCACGCGCTTTATCGAGTTTAGGTCTTTTCTTCGCAGTAGTCTTTTCCTCTGACGTTTCGCTCTTTTTAGTAGGCTTAGCCGCCGCCCGTTCAGTGCTTTCCGCGCTTTGTGAATGGTATTGCTCTTTATACCATTTCGGCATTTCCTTGCCGTCGAGTTCGATTGCCCTATCCATAATTTCGACGTAAGGCTTTTTACCTGCGCGTATTTCGTCGGCGTGCTCGGAAATTGCTTTTGCCAGAGATTTTGCCGAATATAAACCCTGCCGTTCATAATCGGATAAATCGCCCATTGCATACTCTGCAACAACGTCTATATTCTGTCCGTCGGGCGTGTTGATAACCTTATCGTAATCAACAACGCCTAAATCACACAGTTCGCCCATAACGCGCTCCGTCGCAACAGGGCTTTCTTTCAATTTGTTAATTTCTTGCTGCTTGCTGGTAGTAGTTTCAGCCTTTTTAACCGTTTCGCCGCCTTTTTCGGACTGTTCAACTGTATGTTTCTCGGGTTTCTTTGTTTCCGCTGCTTTTTTGGTGGTTTTTTCGGTTGTTTCTGTCGTCTTTTCAACAGCCTTTTTCTTTTTAGGCTTTGTTTCTTCCACCTGTTTTGCAGTCTTTTTTTCGCTCTGAGCCGCATTTTCTTTCGCAACCTCGGTATTTTGCGCAACGGAAGATTGCCCCTCGGCATTCTTAACGGTAGGGGCGGCGGCTTGTGTTGCCTGTTGCGGTTGTCCGACGTTCGTTTGAGCGTTTGTTGCGGCAGACTGTGGCGTTATAAGGGCTTTTATAGCGTTGACGAGTTCGGTTTTTGTAAGAACGTGAGAAATATTGCCGTCTAAATAAAGCATATATTTTCCGTCGGCGGTTTTCGATATGCCTGCATAAGTCTTTTCGCTTACCTTAAATACGCTTATACCGTCCTTAAATGCTGTCTTGTCGGTAATCGTGTTTGCGTCTGCTACCGCCTCGTTTGTGTTGATAACACGCGCGATTTCTTTTTTCGCTGCCGACATAGCCGACAGTTCGGCTTTTTTACTCGTAAGCACTTCGCTATTCGTTGTTTGAATTTTATCCACGAAATCGTCGTAAGTAATAGAGTCAACGTCTATCCCGAAAAGGTCGTTTATACTTTTTTTCTGCTGCGGCGTTGCCTCTTTCTGGAAATTACGAAAATCGGCTTGCATTATTTCGCCCGCCCGCTTATTTGAAATAGCGTCATAAACGGAATCTTTGCTCATAAGTAAATGTCCGAGGTAATCCATTGTTGCAAACCTTGTTACAATCGCGTCGTTGTTGACAAATTCCTGAGCATTTGCGAAATGAATTACATTGCCGTCTGCGTCCTTATAACCCCTCGCATTGATAGCGTTGACGAGTTCGTCGGCATTAGCAACAATATTCTGTTTGCTGCGTTGTATGCCCTCGTCGTGAACAAGCGCGGCAATATCTACGCTCATTTGACCGAGCATTTTCTTTTGCGCAACAGAAATAGTTCCGTCGCCTTTATCCGCTGCCTGATAGCGTGTTACCAAATCGGAAATTTCGGTATAAACTTCACGCCCCGTAGCGTGTTGCTGTTCATAATCGGCAAAACTTTTCGCGTAATCAAGCGTTTCGTTTACGGCAGTAGTATTTTGCGCAATACTGTTGCCGAGTTTTATTTGCCTTACGGTTGTAACAGCCTCACCAAAACCGCCCATAATAACGCCAGATAAACCACCTATCAATGCGGCATAGCCCACCTCTTGTGCAGTAGCATTTTTTGCGTCGGGATCGACTTGCGTCCAGCGTTGGAAATATGGATCGAGAATTTCACTCATTCCCTCCTCGAAAGCCTCACCCGCAAAATCGCTTAAAAGCCCTTTCACAATGGACTTTTTCGCGACGGTTTTAGCCGTTTGTTTTGCAAACAATTTCGCGCCGACTTTACCTGCCGCACCAGTTACGCCCTCTAATGCGCCCTCTGTAATGCCACTCAATGCACCATACAAAAACTCTTTGCCGCCAAGTTCGCCCGTTTTCTGGTACGCCTCTGCGGTAGATTGTCCTGCTGCGCCTAACCCGATTGTCGCACCCGAAATTAAGCCCGCAACTGGGGCTGTTAATGTTCCCCCTGAAATAAGCGACGCACCCGCAACAACCGCCATACCCACAAGGCTGTTACCTATACCGCCTGCAACGTCGCCTGCGACCTGCCAGCCTTTGGAGGGGTTATACCACTCATTCAAATCGTTAGTTAAATCGCCCGTAAAATTGTCGGCAAACTGTTGTTCAGCCCACTCGTCTGCACCAAAAATTTTAGCAATACCACCAGCGGTATAGTCCCAGATACCCTCTAAAATACCCAGAGCACCTAAGCCGATACGCCCGCCGACATAACCTACGCCACCGAGAAAACCACCGTTATTGTAATCAATCGTTTCTTCTTTTCGCGGTTCGGTAGGCGAAAAGTTGAATGTCTGAGAAAGCGTTTGCTTGTTTTTCGATAAACCTTGCGTTCCATTTCCAAAAATCTGCGAAAGAGATTGCTTTGCCATTTTTTTTGCTCCTAAAAACTATTTTTTATCAACGTGGAAAGCAATATTGCTACTAAAGTTGATTTCATAACCGTTCGGCACATAGAAATTTACACCGCTTGCAAATTTCCCACCGCTTAAATAGGTACTATCGTTTCCGTCCTTAGCCTTAACAAATATACCGTCGCCTATATACACATATATACATTCGACATCCCAAGTGTTTCCGAAATTCATTATAACGTAATCGCCTGCTTTGATTTTGCCCGACTTAGCGTCCGAAACGATAGACTGAGCATATTTTTCTTGCGTATTTCCCGACTTGCCCATACCGCTATAACTGCCGAATTTTTTTGTATTAAAGTCGGACGCATAAATATCAACGATGTTTCCGCCTTTTCCCTTTGCCGACGATTTTACCATTATTTCATTCGCTATATCCTTTGCGTAAAGGCGCATATAGGTTGATTCGATTGCTTTTTTATTCGCGTCATTTATCCATTGACTTGATTTTGCCGTGTTCATAACCGTTTTCGCGTCATTGAAAGAAAGCGTATACCCGTTTCCGTCAGCAAAAGCGGAATTATCTGTCGCAATACTCGATTCATTCCAAAGAGCCTTTATTTCGTTGTATTGAGCCTCGGACAAATTGCCTTTTTTGTACATATTGTCTATTTCGTTTGTGTTCACATTGTAGCCCGATTTTATTGCCGTTGTATAATATTCGCTCGTGCTCTTCTGATTCTGAGAAACAAGTTTATTATAATCTTCCTCGGTAAGGTTAGATTTCAAACTTTCGATATATTCAGATTGCCCACCGTTATTTGCAACAATATAAGAAATTGTATCTGCTGCAACCGCCGAACTGCTCTTCGCAAACGCCTCATTTTTAACTTTTTCTTCTTCCTCTTGCGTTTTTTTCTCTTCCTCTGTTTTTCGAGCAAGCGTTGCGTTAAGCATATTTGTCAATGTTGTAATATCTTCATTTGACAGCCCTGCCTTTTCGCCTAACGCTTTAATGCTTTCTGGCGTATAAGTGGTGTTCGTGTCCTGAACAGCACTCCAAAGCGTATTGTAAATATTTTTTGTATATTCTCTATCGCTTTCGGCTTTTGTTTGTTCTTCTTGATACTTGCGCTGATCGGCAAGACGTTCGTCGTAAAGAATTTTATCTGCAAGTTTTTCGTTCATCGCCTGAATATATTGCTGATACGTTGCTTGATTATTTGATTTAGAGGCGATTTCCTGCGCCGTAGCAGCCTGAGCGTCTGCACGTTTCTGTGCGTAAGCCTGTGCTTGTAAATAATCGGAATAGCCGCCGCCCGTCAAGCCCATTTGAGCCAGCGTTTCGGCGTTTGTTCCATAAGTTGCTTTATTCTGTGCGTAGGCATTTTCGGCGTTTGCCATAGCGCGGGCTTTCGTCTGCTCAGCCTGCTTATTTGCGGCGTCAAGTTGTTCCTGATAGCCTTTTTTCATTTCGTTTATATAGTCCTCATAGGACATTTTGCTGCCATTTTCTTTTTCTTCCTTTGGTGTAGTTGGCGCAGCAGGCGTAGACGGTGTTGGTGTTTTCCCGCCCGTAGAACCGTCTTTAATGGTATCAACGCTCGGCTTAATAACGGGCTCTTCTATTGTCGGGGTAGGAATTTTATCGCTTTTTGACGCAGGCAATTTCCCGCTGGGAACCGTGTTGTTTCCCTTATTGAACGTAGAATTATCAACGCTGGGGTTTCCTATGATTTCGCCCTCGTCCGTTATGCCGCCTTTTTTACCGCCAGAAAAGCCGCCGCCCACAGTTCCGACGACGTTACTATCAAAAAATTGACTTTTGTCAACTGGCGCAACAGAAATATCGCATTTCGATATGCCAGACGGCGCGGAGGGCGGCAACTTAGAGTTATTTCCCGTTCCCCACGTCGGCGTTACAATCTGTTCGTCCTTTCTCTTCGGCGTTACGGATAAATCACCTAACGCGTCGCCGTACCCGAAAGAGGGCGTACTGGGTTTCAACGTTAAATCGTTTCCCGTATATGCGCCGCCCGTTTTATCTTTCGACAGCGTAGGAATGTTTATAAAGTCGCCGTAAGTAGGGTTTGACGAGGGCAAGTTCGGTAACGACACATTGTTTGCACTACCAGTACCACCGATAAAATCGCCGTATAAGCCGCCCGTGCCGTTATTTTTCTTCTTTTTGCTCGTGGTTGTTCCTAACGTTAAATTTTGCTTAATCATTGAGCCTTACCTCCCATTTTGTTTATGTAGTCCAGATAGCCCTCTGCGCCGTCCGCACGCTCTTTTTCTATATAAGCCTGCGTTTGCAAATCTTTGTTTTTCTGCTGTTCCGCTGCAAGTTGCTGTTCGAGTTGCTGTCTTTGCGCCTCTATAATGCCTCTGATACGCTCAACCATATCTCTTGCGTCTGGATAGTGGTGTTTTTCCATTTGCTGCCAGTAAATAAGCAATGTTTCGAGTTCTTGCGGGTTTCCGTAACAGCCATTTTGGAAATTCAAGCGGTTTTCGCTCCAAATTGTTTCTCTTGACTGTTCAACGTCGCCCGTCAAATCTGTTCCGAACAAATATTGTGTGTTGTAGTAATATTCGCCGTTTTCGTCGCGTTCGATAAAATCGTATCTGTTGAATTGAGCATTTTGCAGCCTGCCCATACTATCGACGTAAGACATTGCGCGCGGCTCGTCGGCGTAAGCAAGATAGTATAGGAAAATCACCTCGTCTATTTCGGCATAAGCAGCATTTTTCATTTTTCTCTTGCTGTCAAGTCGCCCCGCCGATTGATTGACCTGTATTTGCTTTGCCTTGCCGCTTTGAGCCGTTGAATCGGCTTGCCCTTGATAACTGTCGGTAATGCCCATAATGCGCTTTGATTGCTGATAAAGACGCTCAGACTGTGAAATATCCTGAGTTAAATCCACCTGCAAATCAATTCGCCCGAACAATTTGTAATTGCCTTGCCCAACTTTGATTACGTTCTTATATAGCCCGTTGTCGAATTGCCCGATATAATCTTCTGGCGCAGTAGGATATACGCCTGCGTTCATAAGTTTTTCAAGAATACGGCTCTCGATTTTGTTGATAGCCTGCTGCTGCGGACGAATAAACTCGCAATCGGACTGTCCGAAAAGGCTATCCTCTTGCGATGTATTTTTTCTGATAATAATAGGGAATTTCGACGGCGTATAGTACGGCAGTTTTGTGCGTTCAAGTTTCGGCACTTGCACGGGAACGGTAGCGGGTATCATTATGCCGTTTATCTCGTCCATAGCCACGCTGCCGTCCTCTAAAATGGCTTGTTGCTGCGATTCTTCCATTACCACCTGCCCGTCTTTCATAACAGGCGAGGCGGCGGGTATTACGCTGCCGTCGGAAAGTACAATATCGTGGTCGAGTTCCTCGTATTCGTCGTCTTGCAATTCATAGTCTGGCTTGTCGCAGGTGCATAATTCTTTACGCCGCCCGCAGTTCTTGCAAACATACACCTTACGCGAATAATAGTCCTCAATGTCCTGCAATTCGGTATCGCCCGACCAGATATATTGGCAGATTTTATCTTCGTCGTTTTTGTAATAGCAAACGTTTACGGTTGCGGTTTCGTCAGTTTCGCCGCCATTCTCACTTTCGGTATCGTCTGCCACGCCTATGGAAACGCCATACTTACGCACTAAGTCCTCTTTCGTAGTTTCAAACGTAATAAAGCAGTATTCCATATCGTCAATATCGTAAATGCAAGGCTGCCCGACGAAATGCGACGGCGACCAGCACGTTATTTTAACGTCGCCCACCGTGTTATGTGTCTTTATCGAGTTATCCCACTCAACAAGCCAGATACTGCCGCCATAAATCGGGGAATACCGTTCGTCTATGTCGTTCATTTTCTCGAAAGGCAGTTGATTACGCTTATTTTTAAGCAGTCTTTCTATGCTTTTCGCGTTTCTGTCGTTCCGTTCGGAATACACCTCTGGCGTTACCGCGGTAGAGGGCAAATAACTCGAAAACTGGCTCTCGATAAGTTCATAAGTAATGTTTCTGCCCGTAAGCGCGGGCTCATCGCTGCCGTCGATAGTTAAATCGCCCTTGTATTGCTTGCTCCACTTGTCGAAATCGTCGCGGAGGGCTGACTGTTGCCCCTTTGCGTTTTCAAACAAGTCCTTAAAAAATTGCAGTTTATTGTCTTTATCTACACGCATTATAACGGTTTACCTCCCTTGCGTTTGATTATAATATCTCGTTCTTCCTGCGTTCTGGCGTTTCTGTAATCTTCCAGTTCGTCAGGTCTGTATTTGACGCGTTTGTCGCTTTCTGCCACCGCAGGGCGCGTCCAGTAAACAGCAAAATACCTTGCCGCGTCTGGGCTGTGCGTAATTTCGTGCGGCTCGGTGGCGCAGTCTGTCGGGTGTTTCTCGTCGCGTTGCAATTCTGGCAGGTATTTTATAAGCCACTTGCAATTTGAAAAGATATGCAGCCGCGATACGCCGTCGGCATTAGGTTTCATAAGTTCTTTAAGCGCAAGCCAGCCCGCCTCTCTATCGTTGCTCGATTTCGTAAGTTCCAGCCCTGCCTCATAAAACAACGTGTCTTTCCCTTTGCCCGTTTCCTGACTTCTGCCCCACAAATCGGGTGGTGCAAGCGTTGCATATATATTCTCGTTTTCGTCCGTAAAATCGAGTATTTTCTGGGCGGCGGTCGATATAGGCAAATCGCTTTCGCATAATTCTCGGTAAAAATAGCAGTTGTGCAAGTTATCCACAGCAACCCAGTAGCAAGCCAACATATCGAGCCCGTAGTCGAAAACCCTGTACCGCCGCCATTCAGGAGGAATTGCGAACGGTGTACAAACGTGTATTTCGCGCCGAAATTCCTCAAAGTATTGCCCCTCGAAGTAGTCCCACTCGCCATTTAATAACCCTTGCTTTTCGCTGTCTGGCAAGTTTTCAAGACGCATAACGTAGTCTGGATCTTTTTCCATAAGAAATAGGTTGTCGTAAACCTTGCTCGGAATGAATATACGGCGAGAAATAATCGGTTTTCCGTCTGGTCTGTAACCTATAACCACGTCGTGCGGCTTGTTCCACTCGCCTATATCAACGAAACGTTCTTTAACCCAAACGCGCCCCGCACCTGTCGGGTTTGTGGACGATTTCATATATTTCGGATAGCCGTTTGCGCCTCTCAAACGCGAAAGCATATATGTGTAGGTAAAGTTCGTAAAATGCGTCAACTCGTCAAAGCGGATAACGTCGTACTCTGCCGATTGATAATTGTACACGTCGGTTTCGTTTTGAAGATACCCGCAGTCGATTATGCTGCCGTTGATAAATGTGAACGTGTGCGCCGTTTGATTATAGGAATATTTCCCCCTCGGATAAACCGCAAGCATTGTACGAAGAATAGAACGCTCTAACTCAGGATAAGTCTTTCTGAATATAATCTGCTTGCTTTTCGGATATTTCAATGCGTACAGCATAGCGTCGATAACTTGCCCGTAACTTTTGCCGCCGCCCGCCGCCCCGCCGAACAGTACCTCTGTCGCCTCTGCCTCAATAAATTCCTGCTGCTTTTCCGTAATCTCTAAGTCTATGGAATTGTTTTCGGACTTATTGCGGTTTCTTGACGACATTGATATTTACCTCAAACGGTTTTTCTTGCGTCTGTTCAAGCGCGGACTTATCAACCATATCGTGGTCGTTGACAAGGATAAACTTTGCGAAATTGCTGTCATACTGTTTCGTTATGCCGTTGAGTTTTGCAATACCGAGTTGCATTTCCTTTGCCCGCACATACGCGGTATCAAAACGGGGGTACTTAGCGCGCCAGTTCGTCAACGTACTCATTACTACGCCTATCTTTGCCGCAAACAATTCAAACGTCGGATATTTAGGCGGCATAATCATTTTCGGTGTCTTTCTGGTAAGGTTGCCGTCCTTGTCGTAAAATTCCTCGTAAATGACGGTAGGTTCAGGAACAGAGAAAAACTCTAAAAGCATATCGCAATATTTCTCACTGTACTTATCCGCTGCTTTGTTTTCCTTTTGGAAACGTGTTTCAGAACCGACAGGATTACCTTTCTTAAACTGTCCGCTGTTGCTCTTCTTCTTTTTAGTTGTAGTGGTTTTTTTATCGCTCATTTTGTAAATTACCTCATTAAAACAAAATAAGCCCCACTCCGACTATTAGGAGCAGGGCTCTAACCTCTAAGGGTATTGGCACTATGTAAAGTATAGCATAGTTTTTACTTGAAATAGTACCCGAAAAATATTTACCGTCTTTCTCTTATGTAGATATAACTTGCTTAGTCTTATATTTTATAATATATTTCATAGTATATAGTTATAATTACCTAGTAGATAGGCTTGCTTTTTTATATCAACAGCAAATATAGGGCTATTTCAAATATCGCTTTTCGCTTTCTGTTGTAGTAAGCGTTATGCGACATATAGAACTGTATTTGACTACGGTCGTAACCTCTGTTATCGGCAATATCAATAAGAAAGTCGGCGCGACAGCCCTCCTCGATTTCGGAAAGAGCCTTGTCGATTGCCTCATTCGTTTTTATGTACGATTGCAGCGTTTCGGCAGCAATGTTTCCCTCGCGAATAGCAAGGGCTTTACGGTCGTAATCGGCGCATTGAGCCCTCACAACTTTTATTACCCCCTGCGGCAATTCGTATTTATAAAACTGTTTCGGTCTGCCTATCGGTCTGCCTGTAATTACACTTTGCATAAATGCCTCCATTCTTATTGACTGCCTTTAATTAAAACGGTAAATCGCCGTCGTCTATCGGTTCGAGTTCGGGGCGGCTGCGCTGCGCTCTGGTTGTTTCCCCGCTATCGTCGCTCTTATTTGCGGAAGATAAGAACTCTACCTCGTTTGCAACGATTTCGGTTACATTGCGCTTGTTGCCGTCGTTATCCTCGTAAGTCCGCGTTTGCAGGCTGCCGACAACGCCAACCTTACTGCCTTTTCTCAGATATTTTGCGCAGTTGTCCGCTTGCCCGCGCCACGTCTTTATGTTAAAAAAGTCGGTCTGACGTTCGCCGTTACTATCGTTATAAGGGCGATTGACGGCTATCGAAAAATTACAGAAAGAAATTCCGCTCTGCGTTTCCCCGTAGTCTGGATCGCGCGTAAGATTGCCGATTAAAATAACCTTATTCATTGATTAAATCTCTCTCCATACGCCGAGCCTTGCCGCGAGAATATCCGCATACTCGCACATTTTCTGTAATTGCAGTTGCAACAAATATCTTTCGCCGTCGTTAAGTTTATCGCTGCTCTTCGATTGTAAGAATTGAGCCAGTTTCTGCGCTCTTGCAACCACTTCGGCTTTCTCTTCTTCGACGCGTTCCTTTGCCGTCTTTTCTCTTACATCTTCGCACTCCATATCACATTCCGCAAGTTCCTTTTGCAGCGCATAGCCCTCTAATTCCCAGAGTTTTCTTTCTATGCGCTCCATACAGCAGCGCGCGCCGATTTCTTCGTTGTAATTCGCTTTATCTACGCAAGCACTCGATTCTGAAAGAATAAAGCCGCTTTTAAGCGTTACCGTTACGACGGTACATTTTTCCTGAACGGTGGCAACGTCGATTTTCGCCTCCGCAATAAGTTTTGCAATCTGTTCCTGAGTTACTTTGTTCTTTGACATTTTAATGTCCTCCTAAAAAATAATTATTATATATAACGGGTTTATACCGTTTATATCTACTTAGCCCTCTGCAATTTCCGACTTAAACCAGTCGCAATCAATTATGGCAACGCAATCGGGGCAAATAAGTGCGTCGTCGCTGTATTTATCCCTGAAATAATCAAGCGCGTTATGAATACAACGCCGTTCTGTTGCGATTAGGCAATACCAATAATCGAATTGTATATCGCCGTCGCCGTTTGTGTAAGAAACCGCAATAATGTAACAATACTCGTTGTAGTATTCATTTTCTTTGTATGTTAAATTCAACTTTTCGTATTGCCAGCCGTCTACCGCCTCGCCGTCGTCATACGGCTCGTTGTGCAGCACGTCGAGCACGCACCACATAAGCGGCGTTTTGTATGTCGGAAACGAACACGCCGACAGCATAAAGCACATAATTACAACAATAAGTGCCGCGACTATTCTTTTCATATCCACAACACCTCCGTAACGCCGCGAAAGCCCTTTTGCCAGACAAACCACGCGTAAGCGACCGCAGAGCCGCCGCCCGCTTTCATTTCGTCGAAACGTGCGTTTTTAGCGCATAAAACGCGCTCAGAAAAGACGTAAATACTTTTCGGCGGGAATTTCTTAAACAGTTCGTTATATCGCGTCTTTCCCTCTAAAAACGTCAATTTCAGAAACATATAGCAACGGCAGCCGAAATGCAATATATCCAACGCTTTTAATACAAATTCTTTCGCATATTTGTACGGCGGGTTAGTGATTATATCCATATCTGCCCAGTATTGCAACGCGTTAGGTGCGACGCTCAAAAAGTCTAATAATTTGTATGTATCGGAATAGCCTCTGTCGATAATATCCGTCGAAAGGACGTTGTAGCCGTGTCCTTTGAGCCGTTCGGATAAATGCCCCGCGCCGCAAGCACATTCCCAAACGTTTTCATTCGGGCGTTCTACCGTAAGCAATTTATCTATTGCTATCGGATCGGTTGCATAGTAATCGTCTTTTTCTCGCTCTTTATCGGTGTGATTGCTCGCGCCCAGCGTTTTATATACCGAGTTTCTGTTTCCTACCCAGTCGCTCATTTCTCGTCCTCCTCGTCCTCTGTTTCTGTTACCAGCCCTAAATTCGCTAAATCTTCGAGCAAAGCCGCGTCTTGCGTTTCAATAGCCCGCTGTGCAATTCTTCTCAGATACGAATTGAGAATTTCAAAGCCGACGGCAATACTGTTGCCCCACTCTTTAACGTATCTCGACTTGCTGCTGTGCAGAGCCTTACTGACCTTGTTAAGCAATTCGTTGTAGTCCATTTTTATAAGCATTTTCATTTTCTAATTCCTCCAACTTTTTCAGCCATTTTGTTTTTATAACTTTTTCAAGATAGTCAGCATTGTATTTTGGTTTTGACGAAACGCAGGAAAACGGTCTGCCGAGTTCTTTCTCTCGAATGATTTCCGTTTCACGCATTTTGTTTATCATAAAGGCGAAATTTTCGGGATAATACTTGTAAAGGTACGCAAAATTTATAAAACTTGCCATAGGACAATACATACACCCGCAACGCTTTTGCGTTTCATAATAGTGGTTGAATATCGGTTGCGTTTTTGCCCACGCCCAAACTGTTTCTTCTTCGATTCTTTCTTCGACGAGTGGATAACGTTCGACTTTTTGCAAATCTACACGCTTTGCAAAACGCTTTTCTTCGTCAGCGCAATACCCAATATAAAAAACAGTATAATAACCTTGTTTTTTCATAAATTCTTGTAACTGCTTTTTCGCTGTAAGTTTATATTTATCGTTGCACCACCGCGCAACCCTTGTCGGAAAACCGTACCTTTCGTGAAGTTCGTACCACGATTTCGTCGGCTTTATGCGTACAAACCTTATGCCAAACCGCTCGCATTCCGATTGCATATAATCAATCACGTTTTTTATGAACGGATAATCGATTTCAAGTTCAAAATGCACAACGCCGTCAAGCGGGTATTTATCAAGGTTATGTAAAATGAGATTGAGCATAAATAAACTGTCTTTCCCGCCCGATACGCTCGCCCAATATGACGGGCGCAATGCTAATTCTGTGCTTTGCATAATTCCTCCACATAGCACCACGACTGCGGCGGGCGGGTTACAATCTTTTTCCCTTTTTCTTCGCACCAGCATTCAAAATAAAGTGGGTTTTTGCAATTTTCGCAACTGACTTTGCAAGGTATACAGAACTCGCTTAACTCTTTCGGTTTGTCGTAAATCTTTAAGTCGGATATATGCCAACCGTAGCCGTCTTTGTCGCCCAAATAATCTGCTGTTTGCTCGTCCGTCAGACAACTCATATCCCTAAAAAGTTGCGGCTCTAACTGATTAAGATTTTCGTCCGCAAACATAATGCCGCCAAATGCGTTTACAAGGTTATAAACCTTATCGCAGATAAACTCGCCGATAACTTTACCCATATCCGTGTAGTGCGATTTGTTTTTAAGAAACGAGTTGAATCTATCGTTTAGATAGCGCATTTTGCTTTCTTTTGTTTCGTAAATATAAGCCTTAAAAGGTACTTCTTTTGGGGCAGTCTTGCGTACTTCGATACGTTTCTCATAAATCGCCTTACCCGCTTCTTCTTTGCCTATCTCGTGGCAGATTTTCTCACACCATTTCGGGCGTGTTGATATTAAAACTGATTTCATTTTTTGTGCCTCCGATTTTTGATTTTGTGGTATAACTTTTTGAGCCCTACGGCTAAGGCGAATTGCAACGGCATTGCTGGCGTGAACGGCGCAGCCCAGAAAGTGATAATCGCGCCGAACGCCGTCCACCACCAACTATTCACGAATAACGCCAGAAAGCCTGTAACAATGCACGGCAGCCAAAAAATAATTTCCGCTACCACAAACCAAAGCAGCATTTCTTTGTTTATAACGTGCTTTCTGAGCCACCGCCACGCCTTTTTAATTCGTTCTTTCATTGCCTAATTTTTCGGATCGTTTGTTTTTACCCATATCGGTGCAAACGACGTGCCGTGTTCGGAATTATATTTGTTAAGCCTTTCCGTTTCCGCATTGTTTAATATTTCAGCCGCCCGACAAGCAAGTTTATAATCGTCAAAAATAAAACGCTCACAACTACGGGCAAAATATCCGTCTTGCGAATATATTTGCAAAAACTCTTCGTCGGGGAGTTTGTTTAGATTGTTTTTTATGTCGTTCGACGTAAAATCGCGAGTAAAATTGTTGCCGTCGCCGTTGTATCCGTGTCCGCGTTTGCGAAATACCCGAAATTGTAAATCGCGATAATTTTGTATCGCCCAATAATCGGTTGATACTTCTTGTTTGATAACGTACACTTTAACCGTTGCAACAGTAAAATGTTGCACTTCGACAACAGTTTCGCGCGGGCGATAGCCGCCACAGACGGGGCAGTCAAAAGTTATCCCGTTTATCGTTAGTTTTTTCTCGTCATTACAAACGCGGCAAGGCGACGAGAAATCGCGTCTTTCGCGCGTGTCTATAACGTAGAAAATATCGCCTATTTTGATTGAACGAGGCGAGCCGTAAAATAACGTTGTTTCCATTCTTACACCCTCTCAATAAGCCCAGCGGCAGCAAGGTCGCAGACCGCGTCGTATACAAACACGCCGCGAGGCTGAAATTTTACAACGCTATGTACGCGAGTGTCTTTATCGCGTATTGTATCGAAATACAACTCTCTTGCAAGATTATTTACGATAATGACGTTATCGTCGCGGCAGGCAAAATAATAATTTGTCTGCACCCTTGAAACCTTAAAACTCTTAAAACCGTGTTTTTCGAGTTCTTTAATGTCTACACCTGATTTTAACTTTAACATTGTTTTGCTCCTGCTTTTTATTTCCCTTTCGGGAGGGGTAGTTTCCTACCCCAAAATTACAACCTCGCCGCTCTCGATTTCCTCTCTAAGTTGTCCTTCAAGGAAATATCTGATATAAGATTTCGCCCTTATCTTCCACGCGCCGCCGTCTGCCTCGTAAAGCGAGAATGTTCTATCTGGGCTAACTCTGAATAAGAACTCCGATTCTGGCTGCATAGCCTCGATAAACGTGCGATACGGTACAAGTTTACGAATAGGAGCGGCTTTTATATTTTCCGCGAGAGTTGCGCCAGACTTAGCCACAACCGATTGAGAAACGCCGTCGTCGTTCATTTCAACCGATTCAACGCTTGCAAATTTCTTTAAGAGTTGCAACAAGTCTTTTGCGTCGTCGTTTTGCTCGAAAAGCGAACGAATAGCGATTACAAAACTTTCGTAATCATAGGAACAGCCAAAACGGAATTTGCTGCCCGTAGTTTCTGCCGCATAGGGAATTTCCCGCTCTTTCTCGTTATCCATAGAGGTTATAACAGACACCCTTGTTTCGTTCTCGATATTGACGTAGAGCGGAAGATTAAATCTGCCTTTCTCTCTTTTTGCTATCTGAACGATAGACGAAAGGTCTGAAAAGGTAAGCCTCGCCGCCGTGGGCTTATACGGTTTTACCTCTGTGAGCCTGTCGTTCGTAACAAATGTGCGGTCGCCAACTTGAATTTGTTGTACCAGATTTTCTTTTACAATTCTTTCGATTTCCTTTACCGTGCTTGCGTTTACGCTTTCCATAATTTTTTAGTCCTCCGTTTTTTGAATTTCAAGTACGTTTGTTTCGTGTACTTCCCCGAATATATCTGCCTGTCCGTCAATATAACCGCCGCCCGTTTCGACAAGGCGCATTGTATTGTCGGCAAGTCTTGCCATAGCCATTTGCGCATAAACCGCGTCAGTCGGACGCAATTTTGTTTTTACCGTCATTTTTGTACTGATTTCGCGTCGTGAATTTATCGGCGTGAAGTCCATTTCAATGGTAAGTTTCCTTGTTTTTTCGTCCGTATTTGGGTTAGAAATGTTTTCGAGTACCTTTCTCATTTCGTAATTGATACGTCCGATAATTGCAGAATCCGCGAACTGCAAAACGCTGTCTACATTTTTCATTTTGTGATACCTCCTATTTCGTATCGAGATTGCGGGCGTTATATAGTGCCGCAATCATATATTGCATTTTGTTTCTGATTAAGCCCTTTTCATATCGGCTTTCAACGTCGGCTATTGCCTTATCGAGGTTTGATATGTCATTGTTTTGTTTGATATGGCTGCATAAAACCTCTAAATACCGATATGTAGGTACTTTTTGCCCGTTTACAACCACATACTTTTTGTCTTTCACGGCGTTTATAACGCCCCAGAAAAGATTTCTGTAATCGTAAACGTTGTGCCCGTCGAGTTGTTCCATAGTTGCTCTGTCAAGCCAGCGATTGAGCATTTTATCGAAATTGTTTACATAAAAATCGACTGCCTGCTGCTGTTCGGCGGCGGTAACTCTTTCCTCGTCCTCGCCTATTTTTACTTCTGGCAGTTCGCTTTCGTCTGGCTTGTTCCAGCGTTGACCGACAGCCTCTCTGCGTATAGCAGAAATTTTTTCGCGTTTTTTTATGTTATCCAATACCCGCTTTGAAGTGATTACGCCTTTTTTTGAACTAAACGTATCGCAATTTTCGATTACTTCGAGTATTTTGCTTGCGTCCGTATGCAAGTTGTACGCTATGCCGTCAATGTCGGATTCTTTTATTTCGCCGCCATTTTCGTGCATAATCTCTACAAGGCACCAATAAATGCCATAGCCCTCTAAACCGCATTTCATTCGCAGGTTACTCAGATTATCGCGCGAATAAAAATCGTGAGAAAAGTATAGTTTATTTTCACTACTCATAGCAGCCCTCCAATATTGAGTTCCTTTAACTCGACAATCAATTTCGGCTCATTACCGTAATATTTTTCTGCCGATAGTCGAATAACTTGCGTATCGTCTTTGTATGCTACCTTATTCAAAGCGTCGCATACGCATTTAACGACGTTATCAATATCGGGCTTTTTCGTAGGTCGGAGCGTACAGTTTAACGCCTCTGCCTGTTTTTTCTTGCTGAACGATTTCGGGATAGCGTAAAACGCTTTGATTGTTATTTCTAACGGACATTCCCAGAACGGCGTTTGTTTGCCGCGCAGGGCGGTAACGAAAGAGAGCATAATAAGGTTTTCATAACTTGCCGTTTTTTCAGGTGTATAAGCCTTTGCAAACCCGCCTCTTATCGTTACTCTTGCCCGCTGCTTGCCCTGAGGTTGTCCTAAAACCTCAAAAAACATATCAACCCTCCGTTGTATCGGAAACCGCCTGTGCTGCGCCTAATAAAGAATTTTCGGGCGCGTCCGCTTTTAATTCTTGCGCCTTTTGTTCGGCGGGTGTGATATAATCTTCGGGAGCGACTACATAATCGTCGCTATCTTCCATAGCCTTGCTGTCATTCTCGTATGCCGTCTGCATATCAATGCTCATAATTCCCCACTTTGAAATAAGTTGACGGAGCATTGTTTTGTATGCCATAGCGTCAAAATCTTTGTACCAGAACGACGAATATTTCCACATTTCCGTTTCTGGCACCTTTCCTGCCTCATAGTCGGCATAAGACACTTTTGGATATTTGCCGCCCGTTCCGTTAAGGCTGAAAGCCTTTGAGTACTTATCGGCGTGAACGAGCATTTTCTTTTTCGACCAGTACAACGTTTTTATGAAACCGTTGCAAAGTTCAAACATTGCATAATATCCGATTGTAGGCTTTGCCTCGCGCTCCTCGTCGTCCGCAATAATATGGACGAATAATTCTTCCGTGAGCGGATCGTATTTTACGAACTCGCCCTCTTTTATCGCGATTACGTTGATTTTTTTGTAATTGCCAGAACGGATAGCAAGCTGAATATATCCCTTGTAACCAAGTACAAACGTTGCGACGGTTCGGTTATTTTTCTTGTCGTCGAACGGGACGAGATACGCAAGCCCCAACTGCGGGGAAAGCGATAAATTCAGAGCGTTTGCAAGCAACGCTGCCGATAAAATCGTGCTGTTGTCGCACTCTTGCAAGGCAAGATTAGTGCTTGTTGCCGAAAGAATACTCGATACAAATTTTTGAGCCTCTTTCTCTGTGCCAAGCATTTTATTCAGGCTGGCTCTAACCTTTTCGCCCGAAAGAAACTGACTTACCGTAAGTTTCCCGCTGCTTGCTCTTGTCTGTAAACTGTTTGATACTGCCATTTTGGTGTCCTCCGATTATTTTATAATTTCGTATTTTAAGTTGTTTGCTTTGAGAAATGCGTCGAGCGCGTTTATCTGCTCCGCCGTTCCCGTTATCCTGAACGCGATAGAGAATTTCGGTATGTCCTCGTCTTTCGGCTGTTCTGGTTCTTTTACGGGTGGCTGCGCGGGCTGTTGTGCCTGTTCCTGAGCGACGCGCTGTTCTTCTGCCGCTTTACGCTCTGCGGCGGCTTTCTGAGCCTCTATAACCCGTTGCCGCTCTGCCTTTCTGCGTTCATTTGTTCTGATAGCCTCTGTAAGTGAAAGGTTATTGTAATAAATCGTTTTAAGTTCGATTTCGTCCTCGCTTTTAAGGGTTTCGATTGTCGCCAGTTCCTGAGAAATTTTATCCAGTACAGCGTCAATTTCTTTCTGTATGGCAGGCATTTTTACGGTAACGTTAAGCCATTTTGCATTGTGTATTTTTTCATACCCGACAAACGGTTTAAGCCCGACGGGAATATTATCCTCGAAATACATCTTGATTTCCGCAAGTTTTTCTTCCTGCTTTTTTGTTTCGTAAGATTTAACCTGTTCGTCGATTGCCAACGCAACACTTTTTACCGCTGAACTAACCTCGTCCACTTCCTTTTTGAATTTCTCATACGGCGCAGCGTAAACCTTGCCGATTCTGATACGTTCGCTATCGAGTGATTTCACGAAGTTATTTAACGCGGCTCTATCCGCTTTCGCCTCTGCGATAGAGTTTTCGTCGTAAACTTTGCCTTTGTAATTTTCAAGGCTTTTGTTTACCTGCGCCAAAAGTTCCGCATTGTTCCACGCTATAAGTTTCGGCGCGAGTTGTTCGATAGGGGTGCTGAGCACCAGTTCCATAGTTGCCATTTTATAAGTCCTCCGATTTAATTAAAATTTTTTTTAGATTTGTGGTAGCAATAACGGCGGTCGCCGTTTGCTTTTTACACATTCCCAGAACTCCCGTTCTTTTTCGTCGAGATATTTCATATCGTCCAACACGGACGAATCGGAAATGCGAATTATTACACGTTTGCATTGCGTCGCTATTTCGCCGTTTTCGTCTTTCCAACGAAATTCTGGGTTTAATACGTCGAATGTCCTGCCCGTTACCAGCATTTGGTGCAAAACTTGAACGTAATATTGCTGCGGCACTTTGCCTTTCCAGTTTTCCCAGACTGCCGACGCGCTTGCGTCAACCGTCTTTCCCTCGTATATTCCGAGTTCGCCGCTCGAAATATCTGTAAGTTCGCCGTCCAGACTTGCAAATTGAAAACCGTCTTTCAGGTAAACCGTTTGTTTATCCACTTTGACTTTGTATTTGTCCGCATACTGCAAAGCGAATAATTTGACGAGCGGCGTTTCGGCTGCCGTACCATACCTAACGTGTTCATTGTCTGAAAGGTTTTTCGGCTGCCGTAGCCCGACTTTTTCCTCCCAGAGTTCTACATTCGTAGTCCACTTTGACAAACCGAGTACCGCCGCCGCGTCGCTTGCCCCTATGCCCTTACGCCTGAACGCCAGCCATTCGGGGCTATTGTGCTTTAACTTGATTTTCTCTACGCTCATACCGATTGCCTTGCAAATTCTTTGAAAACTTCTTCGCGTTCGATTCGCTTTTCTGCCACGCTCGCGTCTTTCAATTCGGGGTGTTCTTCCTGAATTTTGCGACGGCAACGCGTAATGCTTTCAAGTTGTCTGAGTTCGCCGCGTTCCGACAGTTCCGCAAACGGTCTGGACGTATCAACGCCGATACGTTTCAAAACGCCCATAACCAATGCGGTGTCATTTCTGCGCGCGCTTTCGTTTTCGACAAGTTCCGCATATACAACCGTTTTCAACTCGTTAAGTCTTTTCATATCCGCTTTACCTCCTGTTTTTCTTTTTCCACAAAACGGGCTTTTTGCCCGCTTTGGTTCTTTTGTAGTCAACAGCAAATGCTGCAATCATTTCCGCCGTTAAAACGACGATTACTGAAATTAAAACTATGTTGAGTATCATTGTTTCCCCTCCGACTTGAAATAACTTTTGATTTCTTCGAGTTTTTTTGCTGTTAAGCGCGGTAACACTTTGCCTCGCCCAAAGCACTTATGGCAAACGCCACTATCAACCTCCGTGTAAGCAACAGATTGAGCATAACTTCCGCTACCGCCGCAACGCGGGCAAGGAACGGCAAAATGACGCAATGCTTTACGAAATGCTATCCCGTGCAATTCTTGCGGGGTTTTAAGCGTCGTTTTGTCTTTGCTTTCAATGTCTGGAAACACCGACAAAACAAGACTTCGCTCGGTATCCGTCAGCATTCCAAACTTAATATCCCAGAATTTCCGTATCGCCTCGTCGCCCGTATATACATTTTCCGTTTCGCAACTTTTCGTCTGCGCCTCAGTAATTCCGCAATACGCCTCTGTTTCTGAACCGTTCGGATAAACAGCCTCCAAATAAAACGCAGGCTGCGTATAATTCGTTTTATAGATTACAAGTTTTGTAATTCTCGCCTCTTTCATTGACTTACCTCGTTTTTCTCTATTGCTTTGATTGATTCGACCTTGCAGCCGCCTAACGCGCATATACGCTTTACTGCAGCGATTGCCGATTTTTCAGTTGTTCTTGCGTTTCCAAGCGGTGCAAAAGTATACGAACCGTCCGCATTTTGATTTGAAAAATTGTTTGTCCGACCACTCAGAAACACCGTGATTTTGTATCTTTTATCCATAGCCGTCTTAAAGCCCCACCATTACGTCGCGAACGATTGCCGAAAGAGAATCTGCTGTAACGTTTACGTCTGTCGTATAGCCGTTCTCGTAAATAAGCGTTACGATTTCGTCGTACTTATCCGATTTACGATAAACAACGTTTGCAATACCAATTTGCAATGCCACAACAAGCGGTTTCAGATACTTTTCTACAAATACGGGCTTATTCTCTCTTTCGTATGTCGAACTCTGCCCGAACAATGTAATCAGAGAGTTCTCACGCCCTGTGAGCGGCAGCCCAAGCGTCTGTTTCGCCATTGCCCGCCTTAAATCTTCTTGTTTTATCGTCTGGGTATTCATTTCATTGCCTCCGTTTTTAATCGTTGTGATTTGCGATATACTCTTTGAGTGCGATTCTTAAAATGTCGCTGAACGTAAATTCTTTCTTCTTTGCGATTTCAGTCGCCTTAGCGTAAGTGCCTTTGCTTATCCATACGCCGATTTGAATTTTGTCGCCGCGCATTTTCTTCGTGTTCTTCGTTGCCATATCGTACCTCCTCGTTTTGAATATAAAAAATAGGCTTACCAGTTAAGGTAAACCTACTTGCGAGCAATAAAAAAAATGGGCTCACCGTTTACTGGCAAGTCCATTGTATAATATCATTTGTGATTTGTCAAACATTTTTCAGTAGTTTTTTGAAAATTTTTGAAATTTTTTTTAGAAAGTGCCGAAAGCACCGAAAAAACACAATAAAAAAAGCCTTTAAGCCTCTTGATTATAACCTTTCCGAAGAAAAAAGTCAACCGTATCGCTTAAAAGCCTACGACAAAACCCTCCACCGTTGTGGAGGTCAGATTTTTACTCAGTTGCAGCAGTTATGCTGCCCTTTTCAGGAAACGAATTTTAATTTCCTTATCGTTTTCGTCCTTAAACCCGTTTTTCTTATAATCTTCCATAAGTTCGGCTCGCTTTTGCAGCGGTGTAAGCCATACACGCTTTCCCTCTCGGTTCCTGAGTGAAGAGTGCGGACGATTATTATAGCGGTTGAGCCAATCAGCCATTTTCTCTTTTAGTTCCTCGAACGTTGAATATTGCAGGTGGTTATAAAAACATTCCTGATCGGTTCTATGAGAACGTTCCACTTTCCCGTTGTGTCGTGGCGTGTAAGGCTTTATAAGTTTATGCCTGATACCGTATTTCGTTAAAAACCTGTCTACCGCGTTTACCGTTGTTTCTTTTGCGTTCTTCGGCGGGGTAAATTCTGTTCCATTGTCGGTCTGAATAATAGCAGGTAAATATCCGAAGTATACCAACGCCCTTTTTAGAAAGTCAACCGTTGAAAACGTGCTCTGTTCTTTGTAAGGATAAATAAACCTTTCGCGAGTAGCCTCGTCAATCATTGTGTACTGAAAATCTTTCTCGTGCTTAAATTCGCCTGTTTTACACTCTTTCGGAACGACTTTCACGTCCATTTGCATTTTTATGCCGAACATTTCGGGCGTATTATACGGCTGCTCGATATATTTTTGTACCACTTCGTTCGGCTGCCGTATTCCGTTTTTGGAAACGAAACGCCAAAACCCAAAATATGTCCTCGAATAGGCAAACTCAGTTCTCAAAACACCATAAGCCTCTGCGTAACTTATATCGGGGTTTTCTTCAAAAATTTTCTTTATATGTTCGATTTCGCTTTGTGTATGAGCCTTAGGGCTCGGCGTATGCGGAACAGTTGAGCCGTTTTCCAAACTTTCCAGCGTTCCGTCATATTTCGCTTTCCACCTCCACAACGTGCGCTCGTCGCACTTTGTTTTGTACGCAACTTTTGTAATATCCTCTTTCTCTTCAAGCCATAATTTTAGTGCGTGTTTTTTCTGGTTAGCGGTGAATCTCATACCCCTCATATATTTGTCCTCCGTCGTGAAAGTACCGCCATTATATCACATTGTCTAACATTTTTCAACTTGTTTTGCTTTAAGAGAAAAATCTCAAAAATAAAAAACAAGAATCGTTCCCGTCGTTACGCTTTACGCGCGCGTGAGCGCGTGTAATTCTATCCACCTATCAATACACGATAGTGTATTTATTTTATATTTATTTTTTCTTTTGATTTTGATTTATATTTGTATCGTTTTGTATAATTTTGTATTACAAAAGAATATCAAAAGTAAAGCAATTCTATTTCAAATGAAATACAAAAGTATAAGGTTTGTATCGCTAAAAATGCAGGAAATATAAGGGTTTTAGCGATTGTGTAAAATATTTTCATTTTCTTATATGAAATTTTTATTTCAAAAAATCAAAAAAAATTTTGCAACCCGAAATAAATTTTATTTTTAGAAAATTTTTCTGAAAAAAGTTGAAAAGATTTTTGAATTTGAAAAATTCCTGTTAAGCACAATTATCCACAAGAAAAAAGGCACAACCTTTCAGGCTGTACCTCTTGCTTTTATTATGTAATTTTTGCGGTTTCGGACGATTCGTTCGGTGGCGTTGCCTCGCTGTTTTCAGGTTCCGACTGCCCGTCATTTTCAGCCGTAACGTTCTTAAAATCAATCGGCGTAAGTTTGACGTATTCGAGGAAATGCTGCATAAGGTCTATCTGGTCGCGCATATATTCGACGGTATCGACGACAATATTTTCAAAGCCCATTTTATATCCGAAAACGCCTTGCATTGACACGGCAAACAGTTTGAGTAAACACGCCGCAAACGTTGCCCAGTTTGGCGTTATAATAACCTCGCAAACAATTAAAGACATAAGCACAGACGTTATAAGCGTTGTTATGAATTTAATTCCGAAATTCCATTTTTTCTTTGTCTGCGGGTTCATTCCGAGAGGGCTGCGTTTATTGTTTCCCCTACCGCGCTTGAAAATCATATCGGGCGTGAGAGTTATCGGTTTTACCTTGTTTGCACTTAGAATTGTATCTGCTTGCATTTTAGACAACTTTTTTTCGTCCACGAGTTTTACAAGCGTTTCCTCGTCTTTCCCTAAATACTTTTCCTTGTATTCGGCATATTCAATGCCAACGTCAGCAAGAATAGTCGCTCGCGTGAGTTCGAGTTCTTCTTCTATATAATATTGACAAAATTCAGGTAGCCGCCCCTGCATTTTATTTACGGCTATTTCATTTTTTACGCTATCGTAATCGTCTTGTGCGTCCAAAAACGTTTCCGATTCTTTCCCCGCCTTTGTTCCACTGTCCGAACAGTTCAAATACATACTGTACGAGCAAAACAGTAAAACGAAAAAAGTTAAGCCGAGAGCCGTCCAGTCGGCAAGACTGGAAAATTTTAGATCCGTGGTAAACGCTACGATTACCACAAACATTATAAACGCGCTTACAAAAATACCCGTATTCCTAAGTAACTTTTGAAACAGCGACTTTTTCGCGCTCCGCGACTTAATTACGCGCTTATCCAGCGGTTCTTGCGTCGTCGGTTGTTTTCTTTCTATTGTTTGCATTAGACATTGCCTCCTGTTTTATCTTGCGGCGTTATAAAGTCCGCAGCAACAGGTGCTTTGTCGCTATTTTCAATACTCTCGCCCACTTTGTATAAGCCTGCGCCTGCGGCATTACTTACAGCACCCACGGCGGCTATAACAAGCATTTGCTCTATTATCTGATACAGCCCCCAGAGCGCAACAAAGAGTATTACCCACATTACCCAGACGGCTGGCGTTTTTATTTTCTGCTTAAAAACAAGCAGAATCGGAATAAGCGAAAGCAGCGCCAGAACGACAAACACGCCTGATACAGTTGCCTCAGAGCCTTTATTTACCCACATAGGGAAATAAGCACAGGTTGCCGCCAGCGGTGCGCCAGCGTCAAGCGCAACAACGCTTGAATAGCGAATTATTTTGCCTTTCGTGCTATTTTTCATATCACACCTCCGCGTCGCCGCCCGCCTCCGTATCTTCAACGCTGTTTACGTCTTTCAATGCCCCGACATATTTTAATTGTACAAGGTCTTTAATTGCTTGCGGAATATTCTTGTTATTCGCATAAACGGCTGAAAGAATATCCAGCACCGCTTTGCTGTATGTAATCATTTCCTGAAACTGAGGGCTGCGTTCAAGTTCCGTTTTTGTAAGTTCTTTTATATATATTTCAAAGTCGTTGTATTTTTCAATTAAGGTATTTGCCGCTTTTATCACTTCCGCGTTACTTTCGGTATTTGCCGCTGTTTCTGCCTGTATATCCGATTTATGCCGCTTATTGTCTTTAATTTCCTTTCTTAAACTGACAATAACGGCAAATATCGTGCCTAAATTAGTTGCACTAAGCAGCGGCACTATGTTTTCCTTGCACCACGCAAAAATTTGTCCGAAAAACGTGTTGTCCGTCGTCGGCTGTTCTTCTGCTTGCTCTAAGGCGGTACTTTCCGTTGCTGACGGCGTTTCGGCAGCATAAGCCTTATTCGTGGAAACCGAGCAAAAAAAGCACACGCAAAAGGAAAGCGCAACCGCAAGTAAAAGAATGATATAAATACGATTTTTAGATTTGATTTTCATAGATTACCTCCGTTATTCAAAGTCGTAACCCTCGATAAGCCTATCGAGTTTTTTCACAATTTTGGACTGTTCGTTGTTCAGGTGCACAATGTCGTTTTTTATGTCCTGAATTTCCGAGAGAACAGCAATTATTTGCAGCGGCGTATCTACGCCGTTCGGACAACAAATTACTTTGCCGTCGATACGTTTTACATAGATACTTTCGCACGCGTATTTCGGCGCGTCTGGCTTGCCGTTTAGAACAACAACGGTGCATTTTACAATACTATCCAGAAAGTCCGCAGGAATCCTGCAAGTTTCCTTTTCAAGCATACGATAAAGACTATCGCGACCAGCATTCTCGAAAATTGCCGTCGCCCCGTCTGGTGCGCCTGTAAATGTGATAATAAGTTCGTCTGTAACGACTTCGGGCTCTCTTGTTAAAATAAAGCCCTTTTTAACAAGTTCAATGAGTTTATATTCCATTTTCATAATGCGCTCCTTAACTGATTACGAAATAATCGTCGCTGAACTCGTTCCTGTTTGCGCTAATTTCTTCGTAAGTTTTGCCGTCAAGGTCGTTTACCCAGATTTCAAGCGCGTCGTCGCGCTCTCTTTCCGAGAGAAACCCCTGCGCAATCTGCGCGTTCGCCTTTTCAAGCCACTTTTGCTTACTGAAACGTTTTGCTGCCATTTTAATTTACCTCCGTAATAGATTTGAGCCGCTGACAATACGGCTGCGTTATGCGCCATAAATTTACACGCATTTCCTTTTGTAATAATGGGCTTTATATTCTCGACGTAATATTTCTTGAAATTGATACGTTTCGCCCAGCCCATATACGATAAAAACCTCATTACTTGCCTTAATCTCACACCAAAACGTTTTATTTTTCGGACGGCGCGGGTTAGCGAGTAAAACATTTTCTTTCTTAAAACGGTGTATTTCCCGTAAAATCTGTAACCGACAAAATCAATAGGTCGGCTGCCGAATTTCCAGATTTGCCAATCGTGTTTAAGTTTCAAATTTTCTTTACCCAAACTTTTATCGAACGCGATTTTTGCTTTGTGCAATTTTCTTTTGTTCGCGTCCAGAAATACAATGTCGTCCGCATATCGCGCATAATGCTTAATACGCAAATCTTCTTTCGTTTCGTGGTCGAAACGTTGCAAGTAAAAATTTGAGAACGCCTGCGAGGTATAGTAACCTATCGGCAAGCCAGAACCTCCGTTATCGAGTATTTCGTCGATAAGTTTCAAAACCTTTTTATCTTTGATTACACGGCGAAATTTTTGTTTTAATGCCTCAGTGTCTACCGATTCAAAGAAGTGGTGTATATCCGCTTTCATAACATATTTTATACGTTTATCTTTCTTAATGAAATGCTCGATTGCTCTCTTTGCTGCAAGTGTTCCGCGATTTTTGACAGAACCGCAGCAGTATCTATCCATTCCGCGATTTATTATCGGCTCGATTACTTGCATAAGTGCCCAATGTATAATCTGGTCTGGATAGAATTTCGGCACTTTTATATGCCTGATTTTCTTGTGCTCCCGCCGAGTTTTTAATATCGGCGGGGCAAAATAGTAATTTCCGCTGATTAGTTTTTCTCGTATTTTATCCGCATAACGTTCAGGGTTTTCCGCAGCGTCTTTAATAATTCCGCGTTTTGATTTTTTATTTTTCGTCGCATTATGTATGGCTAAAATAATGTTATCTTTCGACACTATTTTTTCAAATAAATATCCTGTTCGTTTCATTGTGTCCTTTACTTTTCAAAGAGTCTTTGTTGCTGCCTTATGGTGTTTCAAATTCTTTCGACTTACTAAACCACACTCTTTACGGCTATTTCTGACCGAGTGGTCTGTGAATTATAAACCCTGTTTTTATTCCTTTTGCAACAAATTCGCCCGCCGATGTTCGAGTTCGCGTCCGACGCGGTGTTGTTCCCGTTCCAATT
>ULVN01042564.1_pt1 | contig 44747 bp, 52 predicted proteins | sample 1959491 | NCBI WGS metagenome assembly ULVN01 (sample SAMEA4835787, study PRJEB28245) | human gut metagenome | biome: gut microbiome; material: fecal sample | place: Denmark | collected 2008 | reverse complement strand
GATACGGAATGGATGAGTTTGGAAAGTTCATTAATATATTACTTTTTGTAATGATTATTGTATCTTTTTTTGTGAGATTTTTATTCCTTCCGACGTTACTGCTTCTGATATACAGTTATTTCAGAATTTTATCAAGAAATTATCCGGCAAGAAACAGAGAGAACCGGTGGTACCTTAATGCAACGAGAATGTTCAGAAAGAACAGAAGCAGCTATGGTAACGATGCGGGTACGAGACAGAGAGATACGGCACACAGGATATTTAAGTGCCCTAACTGCAGTCAGAAGATAAGAGTACCTAAGGGCAAGGGTAAGATATGTATAAGATGTCCGAAATGCCGTATAGAATTTATTAAGAGAACATAAGTCAGGGTGCGATATGTTTGGATATATTGTTATTCACAAGGATGAACTTAAGGTTAAGGATTACAACAGATATAACAGCTTTTATTGTGGTGTCTGCAGAAGTCTTAGGAATAATTATGGATTACCGGGTCAGATAACACTTAATTATGATATGACATTTCTTGCAATACTTTTATCGGGACTTTATGAAGATGATACTAAGACAGTTATGCGTCATTGTGTCATACATCATGTTAAGAAGCATGGTGAAATCAGTAACGAATATACAGATTATGCGGCGGCAATGAATATATTGCTATCGTATTATAAGCTTAAGGATAACTGGGATGACGATAGGAGCCTTAAGTCCAATATCTGTGCCGGTCTTCTTAAGAAAGCATTTAAGAAGGCTGCCTCAAAGTTTCCAAAACAGGCCGGGATAATAGAAGATTATATAAGTGGACAGAGTGAATGTGAAAAGTCCCATGAAAATAATATAGATACAGTTTCTTCATATACCGGTAAGATGCTTGGCGGTATTTTTGCAATGAAAGATGATATCTGGAAAGAAGATCTTTACAGGATGGGATTTTTCCTTGGCAAATATATCTACATAATGGATGCTTTTGATGATATTGATAAAGACATTAAGAACGAAAGCTATAATCCGTTGATACCAAGACGGAATGATGGCGATTTTAATGAATATTGTAAAAATATTTTAACCATAACTGCGGCAGAGTCTGCAAGAGCATTTGAATGTCTGCCGATTATTGATAATATTGATATTTTGAGAAATATTATGTATGCTGGTATATGGACTAAATATAACATAATAATACAGAAACGGGATAAAGATCCTGACAGAGAGGTATAGAATGACAGATCCGTATTCAGTGCTTGGCATATCAAGAGGTGCAAGTACAGAAGAAATTAAGAAAGCATATAGACAGCTAAGCAGAAAGTATCATCCCGATGCCAATGTTAATAACCCTAATAAGGCTCAGGCAGAGGAGAAATTTAAGCAGGTACAGGAAGCTTATAATCAGATAATCCATGAGAAAGAAAACGGTGGTTCTTCTTATGGCAGTTACAGCGGAAGCTACGGAGGAAGCTATGGTTCAGGTAACAGTTATAACAGTTATAGCAGTTCCGAGGATCAGAGAATAGTTGCGGCAGCTAATCTTGTAAGAAACAGACAGTTCAGGGAAGCAATAATTGTACTTGAGGGTATGACGGAAAGAAGTGCCAGATGGTATTATGTGCATGCCTACGCAAGTGCCGGAGTCGGCAATATGATAGTTGCACAAGAGGATGCAAGGACTGCGGTACAGATGGAACCGGGCAATCAGGAATATATTAACCTTCTTAACCAGCTCCAGAATACAGGTAGCTGGTATACGGGAGCAGGAGCCGGATACGGACAGGACAGTGCCGGAGCGGGCAGCTGTTGTACACAGATGCTTTGCCTTAATCTTTTATGCAACTGCTGTTGTTGCGGCGGAGGATTCTAAGAGTCAGTGATTAGAGCCGGAATCTGACATAATGTGCTTCACTTCCGGCAGCATAATGTAATTTATAGAGAAAATAAGACAGCAGATTTCGTAATTTGGTGTCTTTTTTTGCGATAAATAGTGCTTGCAATAAATTCCTGACATATATAAAATCATTGTAGAAAAAGATACTCAATGGATATAAGAGGCTTGAAATGGTTAAAGAAACAGATTACATATATAACATACCTAAATTTTCAAAGAAATCGTCCCTTGCCAATACCAGGATAATGCTTGACAGAATAGGATTTGATGAAAACAGTAAGAAAATAATACATGTTGCAGGAACTAACGGCAAGGGCTCGGTATGTGCCTATCTTGCGGGGATATTAGGTAAGGCCGGTAAGAAAACCGGACTTTTTACGTCACCGCATCTTGTCAGAATCAATGAGAGAATCGTAATTAACGGAGAAGAAGTTACAGACAGCATATTTGAGGATTCTTTTAAAAGGATTAAGAAAATATCCGAGGATATGGTAAGGGACGGCTTTGACCATCCATCTTTTTTTGAATTTCTTTTCGGAATGGCAATGGATATTTTCAAGAACAGTGATACAGAGTATATTATTCTTGAGACGGGACTGGGGGGAAGACTTGATGCAACCAATGTGATAACACATCCTGTAATGACAGTTCTTACGTCAATAAGTCTTGACCATACTGAAATATTGGGAGATACCTACGAAAAAATAGCTATGGAAAAGGCCGGCATAATTAAAGAAGGCGTGCCTGTTTTATTTATAAACAGAAGAAAAGATGTAACGGATGTATTTATGAAAAAGGCCAGGGAAAAAAATGCACCGGTGACCATAATAGAACCGGATGATATTAAAGATATTGTAATTAAAGATAAAAATATTGATTTTTGTCTTCATAATAAGTATTATGATAATGAGATTTTTTCAGTACAGACTAAGGCAGAATATCAGGCTGAAAATGCTTCCCTTGCGGCAACGGCGGCAGCAATGCTTTCCATAGACCGCACCTCTGTAAAAGAAGGGCTTTCAAGCGTTGTGTGGATTGGCAGGATGCAGCGGATGGATGATGGTCTTGTGGTCGATGGCGGACATAATGATGACGGTATAGAACATTTTCTTGCCTCAGTCCGTAAAGACGGATGGAAAGGCAGACGAATCCTGCTTTTCTCAGCAGTTAAGGACAAGCATTACGCCGGCATGATTGATAAAATCTGTACGTCCGGGCTTTTCCGGGTCATAGTAACGGGAGTCCTTGATGACAAAAGAGGTATAGACACAGATACATTTAAAAAAGTGTTTGATAAGTATGACTGTGTTGATGTAATCCATTGTGCCAATGTTCCCGATGCATACAGAAAATTAATGGAATTATCCGATGAAAACACAATGAAATACGCTGTAGGTTCTTTATACCTTGCAGGTGAAATTTTGAACATAGAATGGAGATAAGTATGATTGACTTTGATGAAGAGATAAGAAAATTCCAGCCAAGTCTTGAAGTTGACGAAGCAGAGGATGCGATTTACCGTAATAATACAACGGACGTTACGGAAGTAATTGATAAAATAATAAGAGAAATAACAGATAAATAGGAGCAGGTTAATGAGATGTTATAAATGTAACAGTGTACTTACTGACAACGATTACTGCCTTAAATGCGGAGCAGATGTATCTGTATATAAGATAGTTGTCAAATCGTCCAATTCCTATTATAATCTCGGTCTTGCAAAAGCACAGGTCAGGGATTTAACAGGAGCGGTATCAGCACTTAAAACCAGTCTTAAAATTAATAAATCCAACATTAAAGCAAGAAATCTCCTGGGCCTTGTATATTTTGAAATCGGAGAAACAGCACTTGCCCTTAAAGAGTGGGTAATAAGCGTTAATCTTAAGCCGGATAAAAATGTTGCAACCGTTTATATTAAGAAAGTTAAGTTCAATCCCAATAAACTTGAACAGCTTAATCAGGCAGCTAAGAAATATAATTACGCTTTAAATAAGCTGCAGGAGGGCAGCGATGATGTTGCTCTTATACAGCTAAAAAAAGTAGTGACACTTAATCCAAGATTTGTAAGGGCACAGTTGCTTCTTGGTCTTTTGTATATGAAACATGGGAACATGGATAAAGCTGCAAAGACCATAAAAAAGGCTCTTGAAACAGACAGAACCAATACTCTGGGATTAAGATATATGGACGAGCTTAATAACGAGGGCATAGCTGCTGCATCAAAAAATGATGAGGTATACTATAAGCCTAAGAAAAAAGGATTATCAGGCAATGATGTAATTCTGCCTCCTAATTCCTATAAAGAGCCGTCAAGCGGTATGCTTACCGTTGTCCAGATATTGTTTGGAGTTATTATAGGTGTTGCACTTGTATGGTTCCTTGTAGTACCGTCCAAGGTCCAGAACGCCAAGAAGGAAAGCAATGACACCATAAAACAGTACAGCGAGAGTATGTCAAGCCAGTCTGTCAGAATAACTGACCTTGAAAAACAGTTAAGCGAGGCCAAGGACGAGCTTAAGACCGTTAAAGATGAACTTGCCGGATATGCAGGTGATTCGGGTTCGGTTAATATGTATGCAGGACTTATTGATGCTGTTTCATATTATCTTGATGATGATTTTGACAATACTATGGTGGAACTTGCTAAGATAGATGTTACCAAACTTCCTACGGACAAGGCTAAATCGCTTTACACATTGCTTGACGAGAACTGCAACAGTGGTGCGGAAACATATCTTAAAGCAGGCTCTAATGCTTATGACAAGTCAGATTACATAACTGCAGTCAAGTATCTTGAATTATCATACAAGTTTAATCCTGAATCGGATGAGGCGATTTATTATCTTGCAATGTCCCATTTCAGGCTTAATGAAAATGACAAGGGTAAGGAATATGCCGATATTTTGAAAAACAAGTTCGGTAATTCTAAGTTTACCGGAGACATAACCAAATATATGGAAGAAAACAATATTACTTAAGAATAAACCACGTTACACGGCGGAGCAGATTATATGCTCCGCTTTATTATTTTTCAGGAGGAGAATATGAATAATTTATGTGTTATAAGGAGAGGCATCCTTATAGTTAATCTGGGTGGTGACCTTGATCATCACGTTACCGAAATGATAAGAGATGAGATAGACAGAAAAATTAACGGTCAGAAGGTACATACAATAACTTTTAATTTCAGAAATGTGAGCTTTATGGACAGTGCAGGAATAGGACTGCTGATGGGAAGATACAGAAAGATAAAAGAAATCGGAGGAGAAATATATGTAAGCAATATAGGACAGGGTGTACAAAGAATATTCAGAATGTCAGGATTATTCAAAATATTAAAAACCAGCAGGGAAATGGATTGCTTTGTTAATGAAGGAGGACAAAATGAACAGATTTAAAATGGAAATGGAAGCATTATCGGAAAATGAAGGATTTGCCAGAGTGTGCGTGGCGGCATTTGTAACAAGACTTGACCCTACATTAGAGGAAATTAATGACGTAAAAACAGCGGTCTCAGAGGCTGTAACCAATTCTGTTATTCACGGTTATGGTGGAAATGGCGGTAAAATAATAATCGAATGTTCTGTTGAGAATAATACAATGGAAGTTATGATAAAAGATTTTGGAAAAGGAATTGCTGATGTTGAAAAGGCAATGGAACCTATGTATACAACCGATGCGCTGCATGAACGCTCAGGCATGGGATTTACATTTATGGAAGTGTTTATGGATGAACTTCAGGTGGTGTCTGAAAAAGGTGGAGGCACAACCGTGATCATGAAAAAAACATTCGGGAGAATAACGGAGTAATTGGAGGTGTGATTTATGGATCATACCAAAGAACTTATTGCTCTTGCCCATGAAGGGAATAAAGAAGCCAGAGATATGCTTGTAATGCATAATATGGGGCTTGTCTACAGTATTGCAAAGCGTTTTGCCAACAGAGGTTATGAAATGGATGACATTGTTTCCATAGGAACAATAGGATTAATTAAAGCCATTGATAAGTTCGACCTGAATATGGATGTAATGTTATCGACCTACGCTGTGCCTATGATAAGCGGGGAAATCAAAAGATTTATAAGGGATGACGGAATAATCAAAATATCACGTTCCATAAAAGAGAACGGCTGGAAAATCAACCAGGCAAAAGATTATCTGTCACAAAAACTTAAAAGAGAGGTAACCATTGAAGAGATTTCCAAAGAAACGGGGATCTGCACGGAGGATATTGTTGTAGCGATGGAAGCATCAAAAGATGTTGAATCAATTTACCAGACAATTTATCAAAGCGACGGTAATCAGATATATGTGGTAGATAAACTTGCCGCATCAGCCAAAGAAAGTGACCATGATAAAATTATGAATCATGTCATGCTTGAAGAAACCATGAATATTTTGGAAGAAGATGAGAAAACTATTATAGAAATGAGATATTTTCAGGAAAAGACCCAGTCGGAGGTTGCAAAAATACTGGGAATATCCCAGGTTCAGGTATCACGCATGGAGAAAAAAATTTTGCTCAGGATGCGTAAAAATATGGAGGTATAAATGGACAAGGTCTATATCAGTTTTCAAAAAAGCAGTGAAGTAAGCAACAGGAAAATAACGATTGGAGACATTGCATCTGTATATTGTAAAGATAATTCCATACAGGCAAAAATAAAGTCTTTACCCATAATAAGCGTACCTGAAACAGAAAGCAGAAGATATGTGGTAACAGCAATAAAAGTGTTTTCTGTAATTGAAGAAAACGTAAATGGAACAGAGCTGATTAACCTTGGCGAACCGGAGTTTGTTGTGTCTTACAAAAAGGAAAAAAAGCAGAACAAGGTAACTGATTTCCTGAAAGTTATACTTGCTTCCGTTGTTATATTCTGCGGAAGTGCTTTTGCAATCATGGCTTATGACAATGATGTGGACATTAATGGTATATTTGAGACAATGAGTAAATGGGTTACGGGGGACAATAAAGCCGTGTTTTTGCAGCAGGTGATGTATTCACTGGGACTTTTTCTGGGAATTATGATTTTTTATAACAGAATCGGAAAAAGAAAGTCTGTGAAAGATCCAACCCCTCTTGATATACAGATGAGATTATATGAAGATGATATAAACACCACCATAATAAATAACAGCGAAAGAGAGGAAAAAGCAGATGATGTGGAATGAATTTTTGCTGATTGTCCTTTTTTCACTGGGAGCAGGATTTGTGACTTCCTGCGGATATTTCGCGTTATTTATGACCGTTGGGGTTATTAGCAGAATAGTACAGTTTACCCATACGGCAGGCAGAGAAAGGTTTTACGAGAACCTTGTCATAACCGGGGTTACGGTAGGAAATGCATTTTTTACATTTACTCCGTATGAATTTCTTCCGTCGGCAGTATGGGTGGTATTTTCTGTATTTGCCGGTATGTATACGGGATGTTTTCTTATTTCACTTGCGGAAGCGGTAAAAGGGATACCTGTTTTTTCAAGAAGAGCAAGGCTTAGGACAGGTTTTGTAATTATTTTGTTTTTTTTAGCCCTTGGAAAAGGATTGGGGGCTTTATTTTATTTCAGTTCTTAAGTATAATATCCGTAAGGAGAAGATTACTTATGGATGATATGAGAGCATTTTTTAATCTGATAGATGATTTTGCCATTGTGGTGGTGGATTATAACAACGGCAACATTATTTATATGAATGATGAAGCAAGACAAAAAGTACTTGTTAATCTGAAAGCTATGAATTTTTTCAGAAACAGGAATGAATTGCAGAAAGTTATCGGCAATAAGAAAAAGGTCAGGTTCAGAATGACCTGTAACGGTGAAAATAATCTTACAGGTGTTTTCTATAGGATGAATTTTGAAAATGAGGATGCGGTTATAGCATACTTTGACAAAAATGTCTCACCGGATGCGGATTCTGATACAACGATTATTCTTGATGGCTTTTACAGGCAGTATTATTCCGTATTTATGGTAAACGGTAATACAGGAAAATATAATATATTGTATTCCAACGGTACGCTTACGAAGTATTCCGAAAGCTTTAGCGATTATACGGAACTTATAAGAGATTACTGCAATAATTATGTATGCGGGAAAGACCGGGTTAAAGTAAGAAGAGAATCGGATATTAACAATATAATAAGACGAATTAACGAAAGCGGACCATATCAGGTCAACTATCAGATGAATGACGGAGAATGGAGAGGTTTGAAATTTATGCCCGTTAAAGACGAGTATAATGATAATCTTTTTATGGCAGGCGTTGTTATATTTGATAAAGAGATGCAGAATTACCAGCGTGTGAAGAATCTTCAGGAGACAATTTCAGGATTGACAGAGACATATCAGATGATATGCAGGGTTAATCTTGACAATGGTAAGAAAGAGGTACTGCTCAATAACGAAGACGGTACGGATGGTCTCTACATAACACAGTTTATTAATGAAAATTATTCAATATATGGCAAAGTATATGTTGACCCGTCATTCAGAAGTGAACTTCATTCCACAATAACCCATAAAGCGGTTAAGGAATATTTTAAATATAATGATGATGTTATAACCAAATATTTTAAGGAAATCAACGGCAAATGGATTGAAATTAAAGTAGCCAAAGATGCTAATTATACAGAAGACAGCCCATACGTTGTATATGCGGTCAAAGAATGTACGGAAAAAATCGAATCAGAGAACCGTGGTATAGTAAGTGAGACTGCATTATCCAAAGTATTTATTGCAGCATTGATTATTGATACCGAAAAGGATGAATACGAGTCCGTATATAAAGTTGAACATATAAAAGGAATTGCCAGAAAAGGTTCATTCGGGAATCTTATGGACAATTTCAGGACAATTATCAATAAAGACGATTATGATGAATTTGAAAACACATTAAAAAAAGCCGGCAGTATGTACAGCGGATTTGCTGAATGTGAATTTCAGGCAATAGACGAGGACAGTAATGAACATTTCTATGATGGAATGGCAACCAATATTCATCTTCCGGGCGGAGACAGGCTTTTACTGCTTATAATGGATAATGATGAACGTGTTGCTAACAGGACAAACCTTATTTCTTTAAATAAAGAATACGATATGACGAGGACTGTCCTTTATACATTAGGTGATGCGTATTTCGGTATGTATTATTTTGATTTTACGGCAGGAACAATCAAAACACTCCGTCTGCCGGTTGACCTTTGCGATATTTTTGAAAGGACGCAGAGAATAGAGGAATTTACTGATGAATACGTTTCAAGAATTGCCCATCCTGATGATGAGATGAATATACGCAGATGTAATTCAAGGGAATATCTCGATGAAATGATGGCAAATGGTAAAGATGAGATATATTGCGAATACAGAAGACTTGTTGATAATGAATATAAATGGGTACGTCTTGATATAAAAATTACTAAATTCTGTGACGGACATACGATGGAAGCCGTCTATGCCTTAAAAGATATCCATGAAGAAAGGGATATGGAATTAAAAAGAAATAAGCAACTTGTGGAGGCAACGGATGCTGCCAACAGAGCTAATGAAGCAAAAAGTAATTTCCTTTCAAATATGTCCCATGATATAAGAACTCCTCTCAATGCAATTATCGGCATGACCGATATGGCAATTAATCATATAGAAAACAGACAGCGTGTATACAGTAATCTTATGAAAATAAAGAGTTCCGGTAGGATTCTCTTATACCTGGTAAATAACATACTTGATATGTCATATATAGAAAGTGGTAAGGTTGTAGTAAATGAAAGTCCGTTGTCCCTTGCAGATTTATTTCATAGTGTGGCTACCATGGTTCAGGGACAGATTAAGGAAAAACATCTTAAATTTAAGGTATACGCAAAAAATGTAAAAAATGAGATAGTGCTTTCCGATAAGTCTACCCTTAATAAGATAATAATTAATCTTCTGGGTAATTCGATAAAATATACAAAAGAATATGGACTTGTATCGTTAAGCATTGAAGAACAGCCTACAGAAATAACTGATCTTTCAAATTATATAATAAAAATATCGGACACCGGAATCGGTATGTCAGAAGATTTCGTTAAAAGGATGTTTGAGCCTTTTGAAAGAGCCAAGGACACAACTATAAGCGGTGTTGAAGGTACAGGGCTTGGAATGTCAATTACCAAACAGCTGATTGAAATTGTTGGTGGAAATATAGATGTTAAAAGTGAACTTAATGTAGGTTCCGAATTTACTGTAACCATTCCGCTTAAACATACAGAAGCAGATGACGAAGATACGACGGAATATAATATTGAAGATTATAAGGTGTTCTATATTGAAAGTGACGAAAATAACACATATAACGAGGTAAAGGAATATATAGGAACCAAGGGCCATAAGGAAGTTGTAGTGGTTACATCGTATGATATGGAAGAAGATATTCCTAAATTTGAAAAACTTGGTGTTAAAAAAATTATATCTGAACCTGTATTTAATTCGGATTTAAGGAAACTTCTTTCTGACAAGAAGAATAAGGCAAGGCTTAAAAAGGACAAAAACATATTTAAAGGCAGAAAGATACTTATTGTTGAAGACAATGAGATTAATATTGATATCATAAGTGATTACCTTGATGATGTTGAGATAAAATATGACAGTGTCAGAAATGGGCTTGATGCCTATAACAGAATTAAACAGAACCATAGCTATGATTGTGTTCTTATGGACATTAAGATGCCTGTGATGGATGGATACGAAGCAACAAGAAAGATAAGAGCACTTGACGATGAATATGTAAGAAAACTTCCTATTATTGCTATGACTGCCAATGCTTTTGCAGAAGATGTACAGAAATCAAAAGAGGCCGGAATGAACGACCATATAACCAAACCTGTTAATCTGGAATTATTTTATTCCGTTATAAAAAAACATATGATAGGAGAAGAGTGATGCAAGACTGGAAAAAAGAACTTATGGATTTTAATGTGGATGTAAACGGCTCTATCGAGCGGTTTTCGGGACGTGAGGACAGGTATATAAAGTATCTTAAAAGATTCGGAGAGGATACTAATTTTGAAGATATGAAATATGCCGTTGAGAAAGGAGACGTACAGGCAGCTTTTGGAGCCTGCCATACGTTAAAAGGACTTACAGGTAATTTAGGCTTTGACGGACTTACAGGTACAGTATGCGAAGTATGTGAAATTCTCCGTGCGGGAAGTCTTGAAGGTGTTAAAGAAAAAATAGAGACAGTTAATGACAATTATTTTAATATAATAAATGTAATTAAAACCTTGTTATAAAGGCATGTTTTATGTTATCATAGGTGCTATAGAAGAAGGATATTTAAGGGTACGTGTAGTATGAAAAAAAACATAAGAATAATAGTGGCAGATGATAATTCGTTGGTCAGGGAAATGTTAGTGGACGGAATTGCAGACCAGAAGGACTTTGAGATACTTGCAACCGCATCTAACGGCAGGGAGACAATAGAATTAATTAAAGAGCATGAGCCGGATGTTGTACTTCTGGATCTTGTTATGCCTATAGTGGACGGACTTGGCGTTATGGAGGCCGTAAGAGAGGATAATAATGGTAAAGTACCATATTTTATAATTGTGTCGGCAGCAGGCAAGGAAGACATAGTAACGCAGGCACTTGATTCGGGAGCGTCATATTTCTTTATGAAGCCCTTTGACGAAGGCGCATTAATCAGAAGAATCAGACAGTTATGTGACTCTGAACCTAAGAAAAGTATTGCAGAGTCTTCATATATGCAGAATGATACTTCATATAGTGTTGAGAATGAGACCTCATCACTGATACGTAAACTTGGAATGCCTGCCAAGATGATAGGTTACAAGTATGCTATAGATGCTATAATGATCACATTGGAGGAACCGGATGCGATAGTTTCCATAACCAAGGATATTTATCCTAAGATAGGGGAACGTTACGGAACATCTCCTACCAATGTTGAACGTAATATAAGATACGGCATAGAGACAGCGTGGTCTAAGAGAGACAGCGTAATGAAGACCCGCGAAGGTAAAGAAATCTTTGGTTCATGTACCAAGAGGCCTACTAATTCCGAATTTATTAATTCCTGTTCCGAATGGTTAAAATTTCATAAGTCCAGACGATAACCGGATATAAGTCTGTCCGGCTGAAATAAAAGGGGTGTATAACATACACCCTTTTTTTACAATACTAATTATAATTAAATATGACAAAACAAATATAAAGGAGAATTATTATGATAAAGACAACATTAAAAATCGACGGAATGATGTGCGGTATGTGTGAGAGCCATATCAACACAGCAATAAGAAATAATTTTAAAGTAAAGAAAGTAAACTCATCACATTCGGCAGGTGAGACAGAAATTATTTCAGATGAGCCCCTTGATGAAGACAGGATTAAAAGTGTAATAGGAGAAACCGGATATACTCTTAAGGGCATATCGTCAGAAGAATACGAAAAGAAAAAATTTACGCTTTTCGGAAGGAATAACTGATATATGAAGCAATATAACATAAAAGGAATGAGCTGCGCCGCCTGTAGTGCCAGGGTGGAAAAGGCGGTATCAAAGGTGTCAGGCGTAACATCGTGTTCGGTAAATTTGCTGACAAATTCCATGAGTGTTGAAGGCAGTGCAGCAGATAGCGATATTATTAAAGCTGTTAAAAATGCAGGTTATGGGGCCTCATCCATAAAAAATAAAGAAAAAGCAGAGGATACCTCCACGGAATCACCTATCAGACCTATGAGGACAAGATTCATCACATCACTTGTTTTCTTATTGATACTTATGTATTTTTCAATGGGCCATATGATGTGGAGCTTCCCACTTCCTAAGTTCTATGATGGAAACCATATAGCCATGGGACTTACCCAGTTACTTCTTACGGTTATTATAATGGTAATTAACCAGAAGTTCTTTATATCAGGCTATAAAAGCCTTATACACGGTGCTCCTAATATGGATACCCTTGTTGCTCTCGGAGCTACGGCAGCTTTCGGTTACAGTACTTTTGCACTTTTTGCCATGACTAAAGCACAGGTTGCAGGTGATATGGAACTTGTGGAAAAGTATATGATGGAATTTTACTTTGAATCAGCCGCAATGATTCTTACACTGATTACCCTCGGAAAAATGCTTGAGGCATATTCAAAAGGCAAAACGACGGATGCCTTAAAAGGATTGATGGAGTTAGCTCCTAAATCAGCCAATATCATAAGAGACGGCAAAGAAGTTAATGTGCCGGTTGAGGAAGTCGTAAAAGGCGACATATTTATCGTAAGACCGGGAGAAAGCATTCCTGTAGATGGTGTTGTAATTGACGGACACAGTGCAGTCAATGAATCTTCATTGACGGGAGAAAGTATTCCTGTAGATAAAGAGCCGGATGACAAAGTATCTGCTGCAACCATTAACCAGTCGGGCATTATAACCTGTAAAGCATTAAGGGTAGGCGAAGATACAGCACTTTCAAAGATTATTAAAATGGTAAGTGACGCTTCGGCGACCAAACCTCATATAGCAAGAATAGCCGATAAGGTATCGGGTATATTTGTTCCCACGGTAATAGCAATAGCGGTCGTAACAATAATTGTGTGGCTCTTAATAGGTAAGAGTGCCGGATTTGCCATTGCAAGAGGAATATCGGTACTTGTAATAAGCTGTCCATGTGCCCTGGGACTTGCAACACCTGTTGCTATTATGGTAGGCAACGGAAAAGGTGCCAGAAACGGTATTTTGTTTAAAAATGCTGCCGCCATTGAAGAAACAGGAAAACTTAAGATTGTTGCTCTTGATAAGACAGGAACAATAACAGAAGGCAAGCCTGTTGTAACAGGCATCTATCCTGCAAAGGACATAACGGAAGAGGAACTTCTGCACATAGCAGGTTCCCTTGAGTACAATAGTGAGCATCCTTTGGCAGGTGCGGTTAATCAGGAGATTGAAAAGCGTAAAATAACCATAAGTCCTGTCAAAAACTTTAATGCACTCCCGGGAAATGGCCTTTTGGGAGAAATAGACGGTGTAATCGTTATGGGCGGAAATTACAGATTCATTTCAGAGCATACTGCCGATAAGGAGGAATTAAAAAATATTTCAGATAAAGTATCAAATGAAGGAAAGACACCGCTTATTTTTGCAAAAGATAACCATTATATAGGAACCATCGCTGTTGCTGATACAATAAAAGAGGACAGCCATAAGGCAGTAAGCGAACTTAAGAAAATGGGTATCCATGTGGTAATGCTTACAGGCGATAATGAAAAGACAGCGGCAATTATCGGCAAAGAAGCCGGAGTTGACGAAGTAATAGCCGGAGTTCTTCCGGACGGTAAAGAAAATGTTATCAGGGAACTTATGAAAAAAGGCAGAACTGCGATGGTTGGTGACGGAATTAATGATGCACCTGCCCTTACGAGAGCCGATATCGGTATCGCAATCGGTGCAGGAACCGATATAGCAATAGACGCAGCAGACGTTGTACTTATGAAGAGCAGGCTTACGGATGTTGCAGCATCAATAAGACTTAGTAAATCAACTTTAAGAAATATACACGAAAATCTTTTCTGGGCATTTTTCTATAATACCATAGGAATTCCTCTGGCAGCAGGTGCTTTTGTAGGACTTGGACTTACTTTGAATCCTATGTTCGGGGCGGCAGCCATGAGTCTTAGCAGCTTTTGTGTTGTAACCAATGCATTAAGGCTTAACCTTGCGGATATTTACGGAAAACGTAAAAAAACTGAATAATTATATCCTCTTCATTGCATAATATCCATAAAAAGGAGGTTGCAATGGATAAGGAAGCAAAAAAAAGATATAACGAATATGTGGAGACAGTTACACCGACTCATAATCTTTTAAGCCAGATGTTAAGAGCTTTTTTAACAGGCGGCATAATATGTACAATGGGTCAGGGCCTAAGGAATGTCTTCACATATTTTTTTGATATGGATAAGGTAACATCATCAACATGGGTATCCATAACTTTAATTTTCATTTCGGTAGCATTGACGGCATTTGGAATATATCCCAAAATAACGAAATACGGTGGGGCGGGTTCACTTGTGCCAATTACGGGTTTTGCCAATTCCGTAGCTGCACCCGCCATAGAATTTAAGAAAGAAGGGCAGGTATTCGGAATAGGCTGCCAGATATTTAAAATTGCCGGACCGGTTGTATTATACGGTGTATTGTCCTCATGGATTCTTGGCCTTATATACTGGATTGTAAAGATGATTAATGGATAAATATGAGTTGAAAAAATATATAAGGCACATTATAATGAATGGACTGACTTTAAGGGAAAAAGATTATGAAAAAGAACAATAAATTTTTTAAGTACGTATCACAGAATATTTTTGCAATGATTGGTATGTCCTGTTACATCATTGCGGACACATTTTTTATATCAAGAGCAGAGGGAACTGACGGAATAACAGTTTTAAACCTTGCACTTCCGCTATATGGGATTATATTCGCAATCGCTGCCATGATTGGAATAGGTTCGGCAACAAGGTATGCAATAGCAAGGGAACGAAAAGACAAGGACGAGAACAGGTATTTCTGTAATGCTGTAGTTTTTGAAATTTTGATTGGACTTATATTCATGACCGCAGGTGTATTTTTTACCGATAAAGTAATGGCAGTAATGGGTGCAGACAAGGAAATAATTGAACTTGGAAGAGGCTATAACAGAATTTTTCTGGCATTTGCACCGGCTTTTATGGTTAATTATACCTTTACGGGGTTTGTTAGGAATGACAATGATTCAAAACTTGTTATGATCGCCACGCTTACAAGCTGTGTATCCAATATTATACTTGATTATGTATTTATGTTTCCAATGGGGATGGGCATGAACGGTGCGGCACTTGCAACATCTTTATCGCCTATCATAAGTATACTGATCTGTTCAATCCATTTCTTAAAAAAAATAAACAGAATAAAATTTATTCCTTCATTGCCAAGTATAAAGCTGATATTCAAATCCTGCCAGCTTGGAGTCGCATCCTTTGTGGCAGAGATTTCTTCAGCGGTTACAACAACTGTTTTTAACTTTATCCTGCTTAGGATAGCAGGCAATACAGGGGTTGCTGCTTATGGTCTTATTGCCAATCTTGCCCTTGTAGGTGCAGCTATCTTTAACGGTATTGCGCAGGGAACACAGCCTCTTGTAAGTGAATCTTTTGGCAGGGGTAATGATAAGGAAGTTGCCTCGTACCTGAAGAAAGCTGTAATTACAGCTTTGGCATTTGCACTTATAATTGTAGGAATTATATACGGATTTACGGATTACTGTGTGGCTCTTTTCAACAGTGAACATTCTGTTGAACTTGCAAGTCTTGCTTATCCGGGAATGAGAATATATTTTATCGGATTTATTTTTGCCTCATTAAATATTGTATGCGCGGCATTTTTCGGGGCCACGGAACAGGCTGGCAGGACTTTTTTAATATCCATAATGAGAGGATTTGTCATGAATGTGATAAGCTCATTGGTTCTTTCATCAATATTTGGTATAACGGGAGTATGGCTTGCGTTCCCTGTTGCAGAATTTGTAACAGGCGTTGTAACTGTCCTGCTTCTCAGAAAATATTTTCAAAATAACAGGAGAGAAAAACATGAATGAAATAGAAGCCCACTACAATAAATTCAACGAAGAGAAAAGACTGGATTCCCGTCACGGCAGGGTAGAATATATAACTTCCATGAAGTATATACATAAATATATACCTGAATGTGATAATCCGGCAGACATCAATATCCTGGATATAGGTGCGGGTACAGGCAGGTATTCAGTACCGCTTTCAGAGGAAGGATATACAGTGACAGCGATAGAGCTTGTAAGACATAATCTTGGTCTTTTAAAAGCAAAAAACAGTAATGTAATCGCTAAACAGGGCAATGCACTTAATCTCAAGAAATATCCTGAAAATTACTATGATGTGGTTCTTTTATTCGGACCGATGTACCATCTTTTTACTTTTGAAGATAAGTTAAAAGCTCTTAATGAAGCAAAAAGAGTATGTAAAAAAGGTGGAACCATCCTTGTGGCATACATAATGAATGAATATGGTGTAATAACATACGGTTTTAAGAAGCAGCATATCCTTGAAAGCATTAAAGAGGGAAAACTGACAGAGGATTTCCAGATACTTTCAGAAGAAAAAGATTTATATGATTATATGAGGCTTGAGGCTATTAATAGTCTTAATGAAGCTGCGGGACTTGAAAGAATACAGATAATTACCCCTGACGGCGCAGCTGATTTCATGCGACAGGAGCTTAACAGACTGACGGAGGAAGAATTTGAAATGTTTATAAAATATCATCTTTCAATATGCGAACGTCAGGATATCCTTGGAGCTTCGGCACACACCCTTGATATACTCAGGGCGTAATTGGAAGCCTTGTTGCATCCGGATTTAGTTGGGAATCTCTACCTAAACGGCGGATATTTCTCATATGGGTAGAGATTCTCTGGGCCGCCGGTTGGAAATCTCTACCTAAACAGCGGAAATCGGCCGAAAAGGGTAGAGAATCCCGGTGCCGTCGGTTGGAAATCTCTACCTAAAAGGCGGAAATCGGCCGAAAAGGGTAGAGAAACCCTGAGAGAGAATCAATGTCACTTTATTTGATGTTAATTCTTCAAATTAAATGTGCCTCACTACAAATAAAGTGAATGAGGCGGAAGTTATCCGGCTTTTTAAAGGCAGGCTCTGCCCCAGTTCCTTATGGTGGTGGTCTTGTCTCTTCCTGCACTGCCGGTAAGCAGACCGAAACCTTTGGTTTTGGCAAGATAATCCAGCCTGAAAACAGTCTCCCTGTATTCGGAGGTATCGACTAAGATTTCTTTGGAATTCTTTATAAATGGATTGAATTCCAGACCATATCGTGTAAAGTAGTCCATTATTCTTCGCCTCTGCATAAATGTATTTTTTCACGTTTGATATAGGCATTTTCCGTTTTGTTAAGAAGTCTTATGGGAGTAAGGGTTAGGTGTTGTCTTTAATTCTTCCTCTGCCTTTGCACAATCAATCCGAAGAATATATCCGGCATAAGTGCATATATTAATGCTGTTATGATAAATGTTGTAATCTGCATATATTATGTTCATTAAACCAATCTTCTTTTCTGTAAAATTCAAAAAGCATTTCAAGCAGTTTACACAGTCCGTTCATATTATGCTATAATGTGTTATGTGATTTTGCTTTCCTTATTTTTTCCCTTACGAGGTTTCGTAAAGCCTTGTGAAACGATATAACACAAGGGAATACATAAGGGAAAGCTAACTGACAGAAAAGTTAGTGTTTATAAGGGTTAACGGGGAATTTATTAATAAAATATAACAGCTAATGAAACTCTTAAATTATGTGCTTGCACAATCGGAATTTGTCAAATAAAGGAGCAGTGCTTATGAAAAAATTCCTTTTGCCAGCATACATTATAGTAGTATTTTTAATCGCTATCTTGTTTCTTTTATGTAACAAAGTTCGTGATCCGATGTTTTATCTCTCAATATTGATACTTGTAATAATAGGAAAAATTATTGCTTCACACATAAATAAAGAAAAATAGTAATAGATGTGGATCTGCTTCGATAATAGATAAAAACTGTCAAAATGATTGGCGAAAATGAAGATTTAAACACTTTAAATTCATGCACTCAAAAGTGAGTGCGACTTTCATTTTCATCCGCGCTTTTCCATACATTTGTGTATACCGGAATCCGTGGTTTTCTTTTACTGTTCCAAAGCTTCTTTCGATAGTTTACTTTCGGCGTGAATTTGAACTTCTCACGAGTGCTGTGAGAACTTTATACGCACATAACTCATGAGCATCCGTACTTGTTCTCAATCTTGGCTTTATGTCCGAGGGCTACCCTTACCTCAACATCCTTGTAGGTCTTGGGCTCATCCGCTTTGGGTTCTTCCTTCGGAGTCTCATTCTTGGCGGGCTTTTTCGCTTTCTCTTCTTCTGCCGGAGCAGGAGCGGAGTAGAAGTCATTTAAAGCCTGTGCGGTCTCAGTCAGTTTGTTTCCACAACTGATGAGGTCATCGAGCAACGTTGTCAGTTCCTTCATCTTCGGCTGCCTCCTTTGTCATATTTTTTGCTGTGATTTTCTTGACGAGCCGTTTTAATATGACGCTTATTGTCATCTCAAAAAGTATTAAATAGTACTTTGCAACCACCCAATACTGTGGTATTATATGATAAATGGCAACCTAACCGAAAGCGGATTTAGAAAGGAACTGAATGAATATGAGATTAAATAAGACTGAGAATGATTACTATGAAAATACCTTAAAGAGAAGAGTATCAAACGCACCTGTTGGTATATCTTTTAGGCCAGCCTGGCTCTTTGACAAGGATCCTGTTAGTCCTAGGATGTGCCGCAAATTTTACGAAGAGGTAACTGCGGGGTTGATACCTAATGTCCGTAGAAATGAAAATCGCAGCCAGAATGGGTATACCATTATTTAAAAGGAGGAAACAAAAATGCAGATTAATGTGGCTTTAGAGAACAACAGTTATGAGCAGGCTGAAATAATTAGAAAGAAATGGTATAAGACTACTACGGCACAGCAGACAAGAGATGCGTTTATCTTTAATGAATGCGTGGATCGCTTTAGTGGAGAACCCGAAGAACTGATTCCGTATATTGGAAAAGATGAAGGGTCTGCAATTGTTCATCAGCGTAGGCTTACGATAAAAAGAGAGTCAAATGATAGATTGAAAACAATAGCGGCTGCAATAAATAAGCCTTTAGCTACAACCTACAGAGCCATAATAGCATACACCATCGATAATCTTCCGGCTACCGAATATGAAGAAAATACGGCAGAGCCAGTAGGTGTATCACAGTTATTAATGGAAAAAATAGCTCTGTTAGAAAAACAGATGGATGCTTGCAACCAGACATTAAAGGAAATCAAAGAACTTACAAAATAATATGCAACTACACTTACGGCCTTGGGGGGGGTCTCCTCAAGGTCTCAGACTGTAGACAAAGTACTCCGATAAGGCCTTTGATTAATGGTTTATATGTGTGTGACCCCCAAAATTACGTATATTATGATGGAAAAGAATATAAAATGGATAAGAGGGAAGGATATTTTTTTGATAACATATTAGAAACTTCAAGAGTTGATTTTGAGGAGGAGAAGCAAAAAATGTTGTAATGATAGAATGTTTCTGCAATTTTGTTGAAGACCCTGAATATATTTTACAGCATTATGAACCATTTACAAAATATACGGTATTCAACAAAAATTAAATATTATCAATTCAAAAGAGTGGCTGTCACAGGCCACTCTTTAATTCTGCTCTATTATACATAGCAACTCGAAGATTATACACAATAAAACCCTGCAAATTTGTATCCACAAGGGGTGTACTATTTTTCAGCGGATGAAGTTTACTCTTTTCATATTAGAATTATGCAGAGAATGTTTTCTGTATATACCGACCAGATAGAGCACACTGCATGAAGTTTTAGTGCATAGCTTCCGATGATACAGTGCATGATGCTTATTCATGTATAGATATTCCAGCCGCTGTTAACAAAGTCTCAAGTAATTTTACGCTACCACATACCAATTAAAAAGGGTACATAATTTCTCAAACACTCCATTGTATAACCTGACTTTTGCAGCTAAATGGATATAAAACACCCGTCAAACTCAGTAAATAAAAGGCCCTCAGGCAATAAGCAAACATATGTTACTGAAAAAGTATGGAAAATGATGATAGGATATTGACAAAAAACAATCATGATGTATAATAATGATAGAAAAAGATAAAAAAGCAATCATCCAAGAAAGGGGAGATGCATATATTGGATATTACATTAAATGAGATTGATGTATACCTGACAGAGGTAAAAGATGCAATTCGAAAAAATCATTATAGAATTGAACTCAATTCTCACAGACAAGACAATAGAGATTTATTTTTTACCTATGTGCTTGACGAAATGATGGCAAAAGATATTTTGCTAGGACTAACGGCAACAGATTTTTCTGAGGTATTGCAAAATGAACATAGAGGATATGAACATGAGCTATTGTATGTCTTTGGCAAAGATGTAGAACTTTTAGAAAGAATGGGTAACACTAAAAAAACAGTGTCCTTGTATATAAAATTTAACAAGACGGATAATTGTTATGTGATTGTGGTTTCCTTGCATGAACAGAAATATCCGATAAGTTACTATTTTAAATAGTAATCTGATAAGGAGGAAATATCATGGCTGAGAAAGGAAGATTTGATTTTTGCACAGAGTGTAGAAAAGAAACGGAGTACACTTTGCAAAAACGAAATATTGTAAAAACGATTAAAGATGTAGAGTATACATTCAGCATTACAGTTGCATTATGTAACGAGTGTGGAGGAGAAATGGACCTTCCTGGACTGATTGATAAAAATATCCGGGAAGTCGACGAACAGTATAGGGCCTATGAAGGGATTGTTTCAGTAGGTGATATTGAAAAACTCATGAAAATTTATAAGATTGGAAAGGCACCTTTATCATTGGCACTTGGGTTTGGAGAGGTGACTATTACGAGATATCTTTCTGGTCAGATACCGTCGAAAGAATATTCTGATATCATGAAGATAGCATTATCATCTCCAACTTTTATGAAAGAAAAATTGCAGGAGAATAAGGGAAAAATTGCATCTGCAGCTTATAATAAAGCAATGGATGCAGCTGTGCAATTAGAAACATTATTTTCGGTTTCAGATAAGATGTTGAGGGTAATTGCATATGTGTTTGAGAAACTGGAAGAGGTAACACCTCTTATGCTCCAGAAATTACTTTATTTTATTCAGGGAGAATCCTATGTTTTGAATGGTAAACCAATGTTTTGCGAAATTTGTCAGGCTTGGACTCATGGACCTGTGTATCCCGAGGTTTATTATATGTTTAGCGATTTTAAATATAACCCGATTGAAGATGCACGTTTTGCAATATTTGAAGGTGCAGAAGATGAGTTGACAAAAGAAGAACAAAAAGTAGTTGATTTGGTCGTCAATACTTTCGGTGAGTATGGAGGAAAAGTGCTGGAAAGAATCACACATGAAGAAACACCATGGAAATTTGCACGAAAAGGATACGCAGACAACATTCCATCGCATGAAACAATTACAATGGAAAGCATAGAAAACTATTATACTGAAAAAAATAAAGAATATGATTTTACTGCTGAAGATGGTCTAAAACAATATATCAGAGATATTCTACAATAAGTATGCTTAGGCATTTAATGCCTTAACATAGAAAAAAAGTCATAGTAAATAATTATATATGGCATAAAAAAAGAACAGCCTCATGATTGGAATAAAAATCCATTGTTGAGGCTGTTTGTATTTTCGATTATATAGAAAACAGATTCATACTAATTCGTGATTTAGAATTTCTGTGATAGCGGCACCCAATGGTTATCTACAATATCATGTGCGAATTCTGTATTGTTGATGTAAAGCTGATTGTCTTTGTCTCGGACGAATCCCCAGTGGAGGGAATGCTCCGCAGCATAATTCTTGAATGCATTGAATTTGTTCTCAATCTGAATGTCGATATTTTTGTCCCTGCCCTTGGACTCACCACTCTTGGCCTCAATAACCCAGACAGCGCCATCTTTCTTCATAATTATATAGTCGGCATAGAAAAGCCACTGATTCTGAAGTCCATCTCTATATACGAGGAGGATTACACATGACGCTGGAAAAACATGATACTTCTGGCAGTATGGAAAATACAATTGTCCCTGTAAAGGAAAAGTATACGCTCACAATTAAGGAGGCAGCAGCTTATTTTAATATTGTTATAAAGAAACTGAGAAGAATTGCAGAGGACAACCTTGGAATTGTGGCAGTTTATTGTGGAAACAGGTTCTTGATTATCCGTCCGAAGTTTGAAGAATTTATCCTTAATTCATCAGAAATATAATTCCTTTTATCTGCCGAAAGTAGTTGCTATTTCCGGGGAGTAGAGCGAATATACGATGAACCCATTAAATCCTTGAAAACAGCCACTTTCGGCAGAAAGGAAGTGTATTATGGCAAGACCAGATTTAGCAGAAGAGGATATATTGAACCCTTCGGAGGCAATCGACTATTTCGTCCTGAGCCGAAGAAAGTTCTATGATTTATTGAAAAATACGGATGGTGAGAATTTCTTGGCATACTACGGAGAACGCAAGATGATTCTCCGTGTTGCATTTGAGAAATATCTGCTGCACCATCCCGAGTTGATGAGGCGAGGATAATGGCAAAGGCAGGAAGAGGACAGACAAGGCGGGATTCTAAACGCAGAGTGCTTCGACTGGGAGAGAGTGTAAGGGCAAATGGAAAATATCAGTATAAGTACCATATTGATGGAAAAACACATTTTGTCTATAGCTGGAAACTAGAACCAACGGACAAACTTCCAAAGGGCAAAAAGCCATGCCTGTCACTCAGGGAATTGGAGAAGCAGGTCAATACGGATTTGGATTTGCTTATAAATATCGTGGACGGGCAGATGACAGTGTGCGAATTGGTAGACTGTTATCTGAAAACCAAAACGGGAGTAAGGCAGAGTACCAAACAGGGATATGTTACAGTACAGAGATTACTTGCAAAGGAATCCTTCGGGCAAAAGACAATCCGAAGTGTGAAAACATCGGATGCTAAGTTGTTTCTTATCAAGCTGCAATAGGAAGATGGAAAAAGATTTAGTTCCATTCATACAATCCGGGGAGTGCTACGACCAGCTTTTCAGATGGCCGTGGATGATGACATCCTTGTAAAGAATCCATTCGGATTTCAGCTTGCCGGAGTATTGGTAAATGATGCAGTTACAAGAGAGGCAATCACAAAAGATCAGGTGAGAAAGTTCCTAAAGTTTGTGCATGACGATGTGGAGTATTACAAATATTATGAAGTGGTGTACATATTATTTCATACAGGAATGAGAATTTCGGAGTTTTGCGGATTGACGCTAAAAGATATTGATTTTGTGAACAGAACTGTAAATATTGACCACCAGTTGCAGAGAACATCGGATATGCGGTACATCATAGAAACTACAAAAATGGATGCCGGAACAAGGGTACTGCCGATAACAGAGGACGTAGCAGAAATGTTTCAGGCAATTATCGAGGACAGGAATGCTCCCAAAGTGGAAAAATCCATTGATGGCTACAGTGGATTCCTGTTTTATGATGATAATGGAATGCCACTTGTAGCAATGCACTGGCAGCACCGATTCAACCACATGGTCGGCAGACACAATGATATCTACCGGGTGCAGATGCCTAATATAACGCCTCATGTGTGCCGACACACCTATTACAGTAATATGGCAAAAACAGGAATGAATCCCAAGACACTGCAGTACCTCATGGGGCATTCGGATATATCAGTCACAATGAATGTGTACACACATATCGGATTTGATGATGCAGAGGAAGAACTGAAACGAATGGAAGAGTTTAGTAAGGCACAGGTGGAGATTGAGCAGAAGAATGAGAAACCAATGTCGCAGAAGATGTTTAAAGCAATTTAATATAGAAGATATCTGACACTCTGGTCTTTAAGGCTAGGGCATTTTTGATTTTGTACTTGCACAAATTTACTAATGGTAGTATTCTATATTTAGGACCAGTAATCATACAACGAAAGGGTCCTATAATAGAGAAGGACGGTAATGAATATGAACAGTATTCCAAAAGCAACACATAGTGGAACATGGGTAATAGATGAAGAGAATGATATCAAAATTGAGTGTTATGTTATGGATAATAAGGAAAGGGTATTATCTCTACGTGGTGCGGCAAGAGGAATTGGAATTAAAGGAAATGGAAGTCAAGCATTGACACGTAATTTAAACAGTATGTGGATTTCTCCGTATTTGAGCGATGGGTTAAAAGAATGGCTTAGTAGCGCAAATAGAAATGAGCTTCCAATATATTTAACAACTCGTGGAGTTCAGTTTCAACCTTTTGAGGCTTCTTTATTTGTGGATTTATGTAAAGCATATGTTGATGCAATGCATGACGGAGTGCTAAAAACGGAAGCGCAAAAGAGAACTGCCGAAAGAATGTATATTATTATGACAGCTTTTGCAAAAGTTGGTTTGATTGCTGTAATAGATGAAGTTACTGGGTATCAGGATGAACGCGATAGGAATGAACTTCAACTTATTCTAGAGAAGTATGTTAGTCAAGAATTGTTGCCATGGGCGAAACGTTTTCCAGATGAGTTTTACAAGCAAATGTTTAGATTAAAAGGCTGGGAATATCGTGGAAAAGCAAAACCCTCATATGCAGGTAAATTAACAAATGAATATATATATAATTATTTACCACCAGGAGTATTAAACGAATTAAAACAAAAAACTCCTAAAAACAAAAATGGTAATAGAAATACAAGATTCCATCAATTTTTAACAGAAGATACAGGATTGCCAACATTGGACCATCAATTGCAGCAAACAATTGCATTGATGAAGGCGTCGGATACGTGGGAAGAGTTTGATAAACTCTTTAGAAAAGCTATGGGAGAACCAGTTCAATTAGAATTAGATTTTAAAGAAACTAAAGAATAAATAACAATATCGATTTATATGGTAATAGAGAGAAGGGATAACTGTGTTTTTTTCTGAGTATTATGGAATTGAGCCTTCAATTATTGAAGAGTATGGGGCAATAGACATTTCTTTCGTTTGTGATATTCCACTTTTTATTGACCCAATGTTAATATTTAATAGCGAAAAAGAAGAATATAAGAAATTACACGAAGGAATAATAAGGTATTTTCATTTTTTATGCCAAAAAGCCAATAGTGGACTTGATGAAAAAGAACTTAAGGCGTGGTTCGAGTTCAATGAAGTTCCTAATAATTGGCTGGGGTATTCAATGTCAGGGAACAAGGGAGTTGCATTAGGCAAGAAATATGCGAAATTTTTGTACAATAATATTCGTTTTGCTACTAATACAAGCAATATTTCAAAATCCAGTCATATAGAGAAAATAATGCTTTTATATGATGGAAGTGGTAAAGATAAAATTAGTGATTTAGTCGTGAATTTAATAAAGGGATTTTTATGTTCTTATACAGAAGTGTTCGCAAAAAAGTACATTGACGTAAGATATTTAATGAGAATAAATGTAGAACGTGCAGAGTTCAATTATGATACTGAAAGTTTTGTAAGTAGGGAATATACATTGCCATTTATTATTAATGAAAAAGGAAAGAAAGAGTATGTGTTATTAACACCAAAAGATATTTTGAGAGAAGACGAGCCTGCAATCAATCGAAAAAGCTTTTTGGATAGTTATGATGAAATAAGATTGGCTATAGATAATGATGTGTTAAGAACATATGTGAACAATTATTTCAGAAAAGCAGTTTTAGAATACGAGGAGAAACAAAAAAAGAATAAAAAGGACGTTAGCGAGAAAAGTATAAAAAGAATTGAAAGGCAGGCATTTTCTGAACTCATTCAAGAGTGCCCGGAATTATATGATTATTATATCAAAATTGTAGAAGATAATCCTGAACAAGTTAAAAGTGATGCAAAAACTGAAAGAGACATTGAACTTGAAAAACTTTGTGCTAATTCAAAAAGAATAGTGGAGTTGCTTATAAATAGTGGCTATACAATTTATGAAGAGTTATCAGCAAGAGAAGAAGCAAAAAGAAGAATTAAGGTATTTAAACATTTGATTGAGGATTGTGATGGCTACAAAAATCTATATTATAAGGGTGAACAAATCGCATTAGAAAAAGAATTACAGAGACTTTTTAGGTTTGTATGGGTAGATACGACTTTTAAGGTTGATTCAGAACCCAATAATGGAAGAGGACAAGTAGATTTTATTGTGTCGAAAGGAAAATACAATCAAAATATTATAGAATTCAAATTGGCGAGTAACAGCAGCTTAGCTCATGTTTTCACACAAGTAGAAATATATGAAGCGGCAAACTGCTCAGAAGGAAGTTTGATAGTTATTTTCTTTTTTACTATGGAAGAAGAAATTTTTGCAAGAAACACTATAAAAAATGCTGGATATGAGAAAATGGTTGATGAATCTATTTTTTTGATTGATTGTAGAAATGATAATAAGAAATCGGCATCTATTGCTTAAAATCCTTAGTAGTAACCCTTTCACTTTTACTACCAACTTTACTACTAACAGGTAGTAACAACTTGCTCAACCTTGCTCTGATTTGCCACAATCTGTAATTTCAGAGTATATCATAATAACCCCAGAAAATCTTGCAAAACAGGGAATTCCAGGGCAAATTAAGGAGAAACAAAACTATGATAAAAGTACTTTTCATCTGCCACGGCACTCCAGTTTTACTATAATGCAGAGTTTTGCAAAGTGGGGCAGAGTACGGCATAACGTATAGCAAACCTGCATAAATACTACGGTTTCGACTACTAAGGGTTGAACTGGAGAGGGAATAAAGTCAAATAAACAGCCACTTTTCGTTAGTAGTAATCTACTACGAAGGGTGGCATTTTTGTGCATAAAAACATAAGAATAGTATTAAATAGTAAAAGATAGTAATTATTAGTAATAAAACTGGTTAAAACACAAATAATAGTATTGAGAAAAATATGAAAATATGATAAAATAGTAGTGCTGTTTGAAAGGAGAAATGTCTTGTGAATAAGAATGAACGTTGGGTTTCCATGGAAGAGATTTGTAATCATCTCGGTGCGAGCAGAGACACTGTGAAAAAGATGGTTAAAATGCAAAATATGCCTGCATATAAGTTTGATAGAAAATGGAAATTTAAGATTAGTGAAGTTGATGAATGGATGCACAGGCAGAATTGTATAACAAGCGAAGAAAGAGAGGCAGATAATGATGTTAAAGACAATTGATTTGTTTGCTGGGGCAGGTGGCTTGAGTCTGGGTTTTAAGATGACAGGACAATTCGAATTGGTTGCAGCCGCCGAAATAAATGCAAATGCAAAGGCAACTTATAAGAAGAACTTAGTTGGAAATGATGATGGTTTTACGTTCATTGACAATGTGGTAGGTTATGATTTTGCACAACTTAGTGAAAAGGTTGGAGGCATTGATATTGTTATTGGTGGGCCACCATGTCAAGGCTTTTCAAATGCAAATAGGCAAAAGAATCATTTAATTAGTATGAATAATGGATTGGTGAAGGAATACTTTAGAGCAATTAAAGAAATAAGACCTAAAGCATTTGTAATGGAAAATGTAAGTATGTTACGTTCGGATACACATAGGTTTTATGAATCTACAAAGGACAATGAGGAAATACAAACGTTAATCAATGCAGGATTTAAAATACCAAAGAGAGAAGATACATTATATATAGCAAACTGCCAATATGAAAATATTGATTTTTCATTAATTGATGAAGTGAATTTTGCAAGATTTACAATTCCGAAAGACTTGTTGCAGCTACTTAGTGTGTTGGGAAAGAATATAGGTAATGAGAAAAGATTTCCTACATATTTAGGAAAGCATTCGGCAGAGATAATAAGATGTATTGATGATACATTAAATACAGAGGGAATTGATGAAACAATCGCGGCTCGTTTGACAATAATAAAAGATTCAATTTCTGAGGTGTCTTTACCAGATAATAAAGAAGAAAGTGATTATGAAGATAAGCTGAATGAATTAATGCTCCGGGTGTCAGAACAAGAAGAAGTAATTCGCTACATTGTTTCATTACAAAAGATGATTGAAACGATGGAGGAAATTAGTTTTAATGGATTGATAGGACAGTATTCGGTGGATGATACGGGTTGCTTAGTGTATAGAGTTAATTCATACTCGGTTAACGACTATGTGAATGCCATTTTAGGAGGCGAATATATTCAAAAAGGAGATACTGTAAATGCAGAGTGGTTTGGTGTTCCACAAGAACGAAGACGTCATATAGTTATAGGAATAAGAAGAGATTTATATGGCGATGTAGAATTGAAGTTACCAAAGGCACCTGAAAAATTAATGGTAACAACTGTTGGGCAGGCAATCATGGATTTGGCAACTTATGAAGTTGGGTATGATAAAGAATTTGAAGAAGTAGCATACACGGGCGAAGAAGTGTTAAGTGATTATGCCAAGCAAATGCGTGAAGGAAGTGTTTCTGTAAAGAATCATATTACAACACAAACAACGGAAACAGCATTAGCGAGATTTAAACAAATCCAACCCGGGAAAAATTTCCATAGTTTATCCAAGGAAATGAAAACGACATATTCAAAGCCGGAGAGAACACAGAATACAATTTATTTAAGATTAGAACCGGATGCACCATCTGGAACTGTAGTGAATGTGAGAAAATCGATGTGGATTCATCCTACGTTGGACAGAGCAGTTACAGTGAGAGAGGCTGCAAGGTTACAGTCATTTCCAGATAGTTTTGAATTTGTGGGAACAAAAGACTCTCAGTTTCAGCAAGTTGGCAACGCTGTGCCACCGCTACTTGCAAAAGGGATTGCTGAAAAGGTATTAGAATATATAGAATAAAAATAATGATTAAGCATTTGCGAAATGCGAACAGCATTTCACAAATGCTTTTTGATTTACAGAAAAATATTTTCGCGTAGTGCACAAAAATACTGTTTGAGAAAATAGACATTTTTTTGTGATAAATGCAAATTATAACAAAAATATTGCATAGCATTTGACAAATACTATGCAATATGTTATCTTTATTTTAAAGATATGAAGATTATGTTTTAAATATTGGTTACATTTGAAAGGAGTAATGAGCATGGCGGCAAAAAAAGGTCTGGAAAATGAAACAAAGCGAGATAAATTTGTAAGATTAGCTGAGGCAAGAACAAATAAGATTATTGATATGATTCAGCTCTTGGGTAATTGTAGTAATACAAGTCAGTATGAATTCTCACAGAAGGATGTTGATAAAATATTCAAGGCTATTCAGGTTGAACTTGATGAGGCAAGAAAAAGATTTAGTAAGCAGGATAGTGACAAGGGGAGCAAGTTTACTCTCAACTAAGGAGGAAAATTATGTTTGCATGGAAAAACAATTATAGATGGATTTTTTCTGAACTTGGAGCAGCAGATAAAGTTGGTGTTAATGATGCAGGTATTGGAATATTTAAAAGACAACCTTATAAAGGATTGGCAAAGGAAATAAATCAAAATATTACAGATGCAAAAGATGATACCCTACCAGATGATGTACCAGTACGTGCAAGATTCGAATTGATTTATGTAGATAGAGACGATATTCCGGACTATCAAAGATTAAATGAAGTAATCCACAAGTGTTATGAATACTATCATGATGGTGACGATGGGGCAAAACTGAAAGTAATCTGTGATGCATCAGAAAAATATTTGGAACATGAAGGAAAAGTTCCTGTATTAAAGATTAGTGATTACAATACATACGGACTTCGTGGAGTACATGAAGAAAAGGGGAGCAACTGGACAGGACTTGTTAGGGAAAGAAGTGCAACAAATAAATCAAATGGTTCAAGTGGAGCCTTTGGTGTTGGTAAATTTGCTCCTTACAATTTTTCGGAACTACGCACGGTTTTGTATTCTACTAAGACAAGAGATGGAGAAACGGCATTTCAAGGTAAGGCTATATTAACAACATTTAGCGAGTATGACACAGACAAGCAGAAAAATATTATAAAACAAAATATTGGTTTGTTTGCTGATACAAATAGCGATAATTATGATGCAGTATTTTCTGTTGATGATATTGCCCCTGTTTTTAGGCGAGATGTTATTGGTACCGATTTGTTTGTACTCGGATTTGAAAAAGAGGAGGATTGGATTGAACAGTCTGCTATTAGTGTAATAGAGTACTTTTTCTATTCGATTTATCGTGGCAAATTGGAAGTTGAGATAGTTGAAGGAGATAAAATTGTTGAAATCAATAAAAGTAATCTCGGAGATATGATTGCTTATTATGAAGAATACTGTAAAGAACACATGAGTGATGATACATCATTTAGGTTTACGGCACCCTCGTATTGGACAATGCTTACAAATCCGAATTGTAAATCAATTCTAGGAAAGCAGTTTGAATATAATGGTCACCGTATGGGGGAATACGAACTTTATTTATTAGTAGGAGACGAATGCCCAGACCGAAAAGTTCTGGAAATGCGTCAAGCTGGTATGAAGATTCGTGAGGATACAAACTTTAGAATACAGACTAATTTTACTGCTGTGTTTATTGCAACTGGTGCCAATGCCGTTTCAGATGAGCCGAAGGATAATATTAGCAGTTTTTTGAGAAAATGTGAAAATCAAGCACATGATGATTGGGCTGCCGATGAGTATAAAGAAGAAAAAGAAAAAGCGAGAAGTATTATTAATAGGATTCACGCATTGATTCTAGAAGCGGTAAAAGCAGAGATGCCTGATATGGGTGATAAGTCGATAGATGCTTTTGGATTAAGCGAATTCCTTCGCAATGAAGATGAAGATGATGAAAAGAAAGAAGAAAAAGCTTTTGGTAATTTTAAGCCTTTGGATTTTGAACTCAAGACTGTCAAAACTGGAAAGAGAAGAAAACAAGCTGACATTAGTATGAAAAAGAATGGTGGTTCAAAAAAACGTAAACCTAAAACGCCTGGACCTGGTCCGAATCCAATACCGCCAAAGCCTAAGAAACCTGATAATCATCGTGGAACAGGTTTGAATAAAGTATCGGAAGTATATATTTCGAATATAAAAACACCTTATGATACAGAGGCAGGGGAATATCAGATTTCTTTTGTAGTTGATGAATCGGTAGAGAATTTGATGATTGCTGTAAAAATTTCGAGCGATGATAACAATTTAGCACGTGCGGAGATATCAAAGGCTACTCAAAATGGAAAAACACTTACTATTAAGAATGGTATGGTGGAAATTGGGGCGGCTAATGAAGGTGATAAAGTGGTATTGCGTATGAAAATTGCTGAACGAGTACGAAAGACTTTGGAGGTGAGAGGATATGCTAAACATTAATATTAATTATCCATACCCAGTAATAAGACCATATGTGGAAGATTATATTGATACAGTTTTTACGGGAGATTTGACTGTAACTCCCGAGAATGATGGTTATTATATTCATCCGAGGTTTGCTATAGCTAATGCAGAAATTCAGAAACTAATCGATGAAGGCAAACTGACATATGCAGTTGAAATCGAATGTGTATCAACGTGGCTACGAAAATTGGTAAGAATAACTAATAATGCTTCTCTGAAGATTGACCCTACTTGTGTTCATGAGATCGTTGAATTAACCCCATGTATCATCGCTGTGGAAAAGATTACAGATTTTACTAACTCGGGTTTTGCTGAAGAGTATTGCTCGATTAAGTATACCATTAACGCTGGCGAGGTTGTTGGTATCGGACAAAAAAGAACATTTGATGCATTTTATCAGAATGATATTATTAAAAATGGTTCTTCGATTGTTCATTTTGAAGGAAGTGATACATTAAAAGAGTTAAGTTGCGATTTCACAGGTAATCTTATCAACATTACTTTGCCAACAGAACAGTTTGAAGACTACAAAAATTGTGGTTATAACAAGAAGAAGTACAAAATGCTTAATGCGATATTGTCCATTCCTGTTGTAGTAGAAGCGATTGGTATTATATCTAATGACGAGAAGAATCCTGATGAAAAGAGTGGCCTCGAAGGAAAATCATGGTATAAAACCATTGTCGCAAATTTAAAACGCTATGCTGAAAATAATGATAATAAGTACCAAAAATTATTAGATAAGCCATTTACTGCAGCTGAGATTCTTTTAGGCAATAATTCTGCATCGGCATTGTCCTATCTGAATGAATTAGATTAAGGAGGAAAGCATGAAAATATACTTTTTAAAGCAAAAAGCATTAGATACACTTGAAAAAGATATTGCAGAAAATATTGAAAAATATCAAGGAACGGAGCAGTGGGCTGAGAGTTATTTTATTAGCAAGGATATGCCTAACTATTACTTTGATACTGAAATCGAAGTGCCGGATTATCAGTTAATTATTGGTGGGCCTGAAACGGATTTTCAAAATGCTAAAATATTATATGATGCATTTTCACAGAGTATTAATCCTGTTCAAGCGAGTGATTTAAGATTGTGGGCTTATTTGGCACATATTCAACATTGGGATTACATGAATACTCGATGGAAGATAGATGCTTCTGATGAAGAGGATGAAGAAGTGGATGATGCACAGGGGGAAGAACAAGGCGAGGAAAAGAAGACGAGTGCAAATAAGATTTTGGACAGAATAGGCTATAGGTATTTTTTCAAGGCATCAAAAGGAAAAGCGTTTGTTAGGCAAGGGATATCAAGACTTTTTTGGAGTGCATATTTAACATATGATGCTGATAATGATAACCCGTATGAATACACGGAATATTTCTTTAGCAAGCAAGATATTTTTACTTCAATAACAGAGCGTTCTTATGCAAGAAACAAGGTATTAGTTTTGGCCGCATTAAAGGAACTGAAGGCACATCCGGAACTAGGAAGAACAGAAATTAGACTTTTTTTGGCTAAGCTTAATCAAGCTGGGGCTATAAAGGTTTTAGATTTTCTTGATAAAGCACAGGCCGAAGAACTCTGTGCTGAGGTGATGACTGAAGTAGTTAATGTAAAGGCTCTTCGAGAGGGAAGTAAGTTTAATGCGTTTGATAATCTTACTGGTAAGAAGTATGGACCGAGTCTTTCTATTATTGATGGTAGAGTGGTTGCTGTTGGTAAAGTGCTTAACACAAAACCACAAAACTTAATTGGTAAAAAGGAAGGGACTCAGTTTGTCATAGCAGGAAGAAAATACGTAATCAAGGATATACAGTAAAATGATTTTTAATAAGGAGTAACCGAAATGGTTGCTCCTTATTTTTTGCCTATTTTTCAGAAAATTACAGTATTAAATTTTTAGTTATTAGGGCGGAAAAAATTCATAAACTCTCGTTCAAAATCCACCTAACTGTAATTGGGAGGATTAGAGGGGAGGAGAAAATCTCCTTTGGATAGGAAAATGCAGAAATTCCCTACTAATAAAAGTGAGAGGGGAAACGGGTCATTTTAGAAAATTTTGTCCAGGGTGATGCGAAAGATAAAAATTTTCCCGCCCATTTCAGAAAAAAGTGTCCATAGGAATGTGAAAGGATAAAAAACTTTCGTTCAAAATCAGATTTCCTGTCCATAGGAATATGAAAGGGTTGTAACTTTTCCCGTCTATGAAAACAACACAAAGGAGGCATACAACATGGATTTATCAAAAATTCCAAACAGGCTACGTGGCGAACCTTATTTCTGCTTGATGAAGCTTGAGAAGAAACCGGGCAAGGATAAGAATGATAAGGTGCCATACAGAACGAATGGCACAAGAGCAGACCCTACAAACCCTGAACATTTCACAAGCCTTGAGAATGTAATGAAGGTTTTTGATAAGGGTGGGTATGACGGAATTGGCATTGGGGTGTTTGACGATGTCATTGCAATTGATATCGACCACTGTGTGGAAGATGGAAAACTGAATGATTTTGCTACAGAAATTGTTGAGGCACTAAAGACTTATGCAGAGTTCAGTATTTCCGGCACAGGAGTTCATATCTGGGCAAGGGCGCCAGGTCTTGTTTATGACAAGGAGCGCTACTACTTTAACAATCGCACATACGGACTTGAGATTTATCCGGCGGGAGTAACCACGAAGTTTATAGTGACCACAGGTAATGCAATCAATGATTATGACATCAACGTATGCACGGATGCTCTTAAGGCCATTCTTGAAAAGTACATGGTAAGACCTGCACCGGACAAGCCAAAGGTCGATGCTCCGGGGAGTTACCTTTCCGATGGATCAGTAATCGAGAAAATGCTTGCGTCTAAAAATGCAGAAAAGACAAAAGCCTTGTGGGAAGGTGAGATACCGAAAGGTAAATCGCACAGTGAGGCTGACGCAGCACTATGCATGATACTCGCATTCTGGTGTGGTGGTGATGAGGAGCAGATGGACAGGCTTTCAGACAATCTTCTCTTATCCGTGACAAGTGGGATGAACTTCATGGTCCCGATACCTACGGCAATCTTACCATACGAAATGCGATAGCAAGAACCACAGAGTTTTACAAACCTGTTGCTATAGAAAATGCCCGTGAGGACTTCAACGAAATTGCGATTCGTCTTATGGAGTTCATGCCGGAATCAAACCGACTTTACAAGGAAGGTGACCTTGGCAATGGAAGGCTCTTCGCTGATGTGTTTAAGGACGTTGCAAGATATGTGCCGGAACGCAAAAAGTGGTTTATCTACGATGGCACCCGCTGGGTTGCAGATATTGGTTCGCTTAAGGCTATGGAATTTGCTAAAGATTTGGCTGATGCATTGCTCATTCATTCCGTGACTATCAAGGATGAAGATGTGCGAAACAACTTCATTAAAAATGTTGTGAGAAAGTGGCAGCAGAGAGGTTATCGTTCGGTCTACTTTAGTGATGCTCAAAGCGTGTACCCTGTGCCGATTGAGAAGTTTGATGCAGATATTTATCTCTTCAATTGTAAGAACGGAACGCTTAATTTGAGGGACGGAACTTTCAGAGAACACAGAGCAGATGACTTCGTTACCAAAATCTCGCCCGTGGAATATGTGCCGTCAGCAAGGTCGGAACGCTTTGAGAAATTCATCGATGAGATTACCTGTCAGGATAAGGACAGGGCGAGATTCCTTCAGAAGACATTGGGCTACGGCTTGAGTGGTGATACAAGGTTTGAGTGTATGTTCTTCTACTTTGGAGAAACCACAAGAAATGGCAAGGGCACTCTTATGGAGACAGTTCTTATCACACTTGGGGATTACGGAGCAACAGTAAGAACAGAAACCATAGCGACCAAGTATAACCCTAACAGCCAGAATCCTTCGGAAGATATCGTAAGACTTGCAGGCATACGATTTGCCAACATATCCGAGCCGGGCAGAGGTCTTCTGCTTAACGCAACACAGGTCAAAACTATGACGGGTAGCGATACATTGAATGCCCGTTTCCTACATGAGAACAGTTTTGATTTCAGACCACAGTTCAAGCTATATGTGAATACCAACTATCTGCCTGTAATTACGGATATGACAGTGTTTACAAGTGATAGAGTTCTGATAGTGCCCTTTGAGAGACATTTTGAATCTTGGGAACAGGATAAAGGGTTAAAGGCAGAATTCAGAAAGCCGGAAGTACAGAGTGCAGTTCTCAACTGGTTACTTGAATGATATGCACTTTTACAGAAGGAAGGTCTGCAACCACCGAAATCGGTTCTTGAGGCAACGGCAGCATACTATCACGAAAGTGACAAGGTTACGCAGTTTGCCGATGACAGGCTCATCGAAGATGGTACCGCAGAGGTCAGAACACCACAGGTCTACGATGAATATCGAAGATGGTGTGACAAGAACGGCTGCTACTCCGAGAACAGCAGAAACTTCAATCAGGAGTTACGCAAATTCGGAAAGGTAGTCAGAAAGCGTCCGAAAGCTGGTGGTGAGAAAACCACAATGCTTATAGGATACAGGCTTAAGGTTGATTTCTTAAGCTAGGGGCAATATGTGGCTATTCAGAATGGTAAATTCTAAAATAAATATAGAAAACACCATATGGACTAGCCACAAAATGCCCCAATTGTGAAAACGCAAGAAGGGAGGAATGATTTATGGTCAAGATTTGGGGAAGTGCTGAGGAGTTACATTTACTACCCGGAGATTGTGACACAGAAAAGTACAAGTGCATCCGAGTGTACATGAAACCGGACAACAGCCTTGTCGGAGTGTTCATGAGCAAGGCGGCAGAACCACCTCATTACTATGTGATTGATGGTTCGCAGGAGATGTACTACAAAACCCGTGCCGAGGCAATCGGCTACTGTATCAGTAAAGGATACGCAGATAGAACAGAGAATTAGGAGGAAATGCTAATGTTTACACAGGATTATTTTGAGAAACACTTCAAACTTCACAACAAGATTGTGCTTTACACACCGGACGATATCAAGTTGGAGTTTACTAAAGAGCCACACTTCCATATGAGTGGCGGTCATACATCACTGGATCTTATGGATGTGGAAGACCTTACCTCATTATGCAATGCAAGAGGATTGAAAACAAAGCCAAGTGGCAACATCACAGTTTAGCACGAGAGGGTGCCCCCAGGGGCGGTCATAATCTCTGTGGCCTTTATGGCAGGGCAACGGTGCCGCCCCTTCGTGCAAATAACTTTCATAAGTTTTAGGGGTATTAACACCGGAAAGGGAAAAATATGGGAAAAAGAGGACCTATGCCGGGAACTGGTAGCAGACCGAGAAAAGCATTATCGGAAAAGTTAGCTGATGGTAATCCCGGATATAAACCAATAAAGGTTATACCTGCACCTTCTACATATGAAGGTATAGCTATTCCAAAGCCGAATGATTACATCAAGGCAAAACAAAAAAATGGCAAGCCATTATATGCCGAGGAAATCTATAACAATACCTGGGGATGGCTTATTGAATGCAAGTGTGACCACTTATTCGTACCTGCAATTGTGGAGGAATATGCGATGAGTTTTGCACGTTGGATTCAGTGTGAAGAGGCAATTTCAGAGTATGGTTTTTTGGCAAAGCACCCTACAACAGGACAGGCTATCACATCTCCGTATGTGAGTATGAGCCAGAGTTATATGAAACAGGCAACGCAGCAATGGTCTTTAATATATGAGATTGTAAAGGCTAATTGCACAGTAAATTTTGAAGGAGCAACACCCTACGAGGATGCAATGGAATTGTTGCTCAAGAGTAGAGAGAGGAGATTTTAACGATGTATACAGAAACAATTTCAAACAACAATTTATCACAGGAGGGAACAGCAATGGGTATTGATGAAATCACAATCAGTAGAAAGGATTATGCTACAGAATTTTGGAACAAGGCAATGAGAGGTAAGTCGGCAGACTTTGAAAAACTTAAGGGCGGCAGAACAGCAACGGATATGTTTACTCTTCCTTACGATAGTAATCGTAAGTATATGGCTGAACTTGAAAAGGAGAGTATCTTCCGTCAGTTTCTTCCGTCAGTTTGCAACAAGCATCAATGTATCTTCATCCAACAATACCGTACTTGCGTATGCGTCTGATGATGTGGCTGCGTGTGTGCCGGAAGGAGAATCTATCAATGTATCGGATCTGGCTGATGATTTTACAAGAATTAAGACAGAGGCTCATAAGGTGGTGTCACTCGTAAAAGTAGCGAATGCATTTGTTACAGATAATGCGTTTGATATCAAGAAACACCTTCCAAAACGCTTTGCAAAGGTCTTTGGAAGAGCAGAAGAGAATCTCTTTATTAACGGAACGGGAGAGGGTCAGCCTGTGGGTATTCTGAACGACACACTGGGTGCAGAGACAGGAGTTACCACAACTGACGTTACTTTCGATGATGTCATTAACATTTATATGTCAGTAAAGGCAAAACATCGTAAGCATGGAGTGTGGCTTATGAATGATGAGACAGCACTTGCCATTCGTAAACTTAAGGACGAGAACGGCAATTACTTATGGCAGGAAGGTATGGACACCATTCTCGGTAAGCCTGTGTACATTTCGGAGTTTATGCCTAGCAGTGCAACAGGCAAAAAGGTTATTGCTTTTGGTGATTTTAATTACTACTGGATTCTCAATCGCAGACCTTTGGCTGTCAGAGCGCTTAAGGAGAAGTTCGAACTCTATGACTAGACGGGTTACCTTGCAATGGAGTATATTGACGGCAAACTTGTGAACAGAGAAGTAATCAAGGTTATACAGATTTCATAATCAAACAATATCATAAGCTGGAGCAGACAATTGCTCCGGCAGGGAGGTGAGCATGATGCATATGGTTGAAACAGAGAAAAATAGTAATGCGTTGCCTGTTGGTGAGAAATTTATGCTCACTATTAAAGAGGCAGCACCCTACTACAATATAGGTATAAAAAAGTTGCGTAGGCTTGCAGAGGATAACCTTGGTGTGTTTTCAGTGTATAGCGGAAACAGATACCTAATTGTAAAACCAAAGTTTGAAGAATTTATCCTTAATTCTTCGGAAATATAGTTCCTTTTATCTGCCGAAAGTAGTTGCTATTTCAGGGGTGTAGAGGGAATATACGATAAACCCAATAAACCCTTAAAAACAGCTACTTTTGGCAGAAAGGAATGTGATGTTATGGCAAAGCCAAACTTAGGAGAAAAGGATATTTTGAACCCTTCGGAGGCGATTGAATATTTTATCTTGAGCCGAAGAAAGTTCTATGATTTATTGAAAAATTCGGATGGAGAAGATTTCTTAGCATACTACGGAGAACGAAAGCTGATTATCCGTGTAGCCTTTGAAAAGTATTTATTGCATCATCCAGAGTTAAGGAGGCGGGTATAATGGCGAAAGCAGGCAGAGGACAAACAAGGCGCGATTCCAAAAGAAGAGTTCTTCGTCCGGGAGAGAGCATCAGAGCAGATGGAAAATACCAATACAAATATCATATTGATGGCAAACCACATTTTGTTTACAGTTGGAAGTTAGAACCAACAGATAAACTACCAAAGGGCAAAAAGCCGTGCTTGTCACTCCGGGTACTTGAGAAACAGGTTAATTCTGAAATAGAAACACTTCCGAATATGGCAGATGGTCAAATGACAGTATGTGAGCTTGTAGACCGATACCTCAAAACCAAGACAGGAGTACGACAGAGTACCAAGCAGGGATATGTCACAGTGCAAAGAGTTCTTGCCAAAGAGCCTTTCGGCAAGAAGACAATCCGAAGTGTGAAAACATCAGATGCAAAGCTGTTCCTTATCAAATTACAACAGGAAGATAAGAAAAGTTACAGTTCCATTCACACAATCAGAGGAGTTTTAAGACCTGCCTTTCAGATGGCGGTGGATGACGATATTATTGTAAAGAATCCATTTGGATTTCAGCTTGCCGGGGTGCTGGTAAACGATTCGGTTACGAGGGAAGCAATTTCAAAAGACCAGATGCGAAAGTTCCTAAAGTTTGTACATGATGATGTGGTGTATTGCAAATATTATGAAGTGGTTTATATTCTCTTTCACACGGGGATGCGAATATCTGAATTCTGCGGTCTGACATTGAAAAACATTGATTTGGAGAAACGAATAGTTAATATCGACCATCAGCTACAGAGAACATCAGATATGCGGTATATCATTGAAACAACAAAAACAGATGCCGGAACAAGGAAAATTCCCATTACAGAGGATGTAGCGCAGATGTTTCAGGCAATCATTGAGGACAGAGTACCACCAAAGGTTGAAAAGGTGATTGATGGTTATAGCGGGTTTTTTTTCTACGATGAAAATGATATGCCTTTGGTGGCAATGCATTGGTAGCATCGATTCAATCATATGGTCGGCAGGTACAACGATATCTACCGGGTGCAGATGCCGAACATCACGCCTCATGTGTGCCGTCACACTTATTGCTCTAATATGGCAAAATCGGGAATGAATCCAAAGACGCTACAGTACCTCATGGGACATTCGGATATATCGGTTACGATGAATGTGTACACGCATATCGGTTACGATGATGCAGAGGAAGAATTGAAGAGGATGGAAGAATTTCGGAAAGCACAGGCGGAGATTGAGAAGAATGAGAAACCGATGTCGCAGAAGATGTTTAAGGTTGTGTAATACAGAAGATTGGTAACGCTCCGGTTATACTGGGGCGTTTTTTCTATGGAAAATAAAGAGCCTGTTTGATATAATATATTCTGAAAAAATGTATGTTGGAGGCTCGGGCATGGCGGATAAGAAAATGATAGAAATAAATGCTGCAATATATCCTAGTGTAATGTCAATTTATCTCGGGAAAAAAGAGGATGCAACTAAAGATGGGGTTAAAATACAACAGGATTTTGAGCCGGAAATAGCACTTAATTTACCGAGGGAAGCATACCTCATATATTTGCAAAGTGCGGCTAATGAAAAGAATACTAAAGAAATGGAATTGCTCGAAAAGTATGCATATGGTGTTAAGTTCACAGATGCAGAATATTATGATTTGATATCATTAATTATGACACCAACTACAAGAAATTGGACATCGGTCAATTTGAATGGAGATATTCTTGCACCATTTGGACTTTGTATGGAAACAACTGAAAATGGAAAGCGTAGAGTAAATATAATAGAAGATGCAAAGGAAACACTCCGGGCTGAAGCGTGGGAAGGGATTATATTAGATATTTTGCGAGAATCAGCTATGACAGTGATAAGTCTTTTTGAATTTGCAAATTCTTTTGAGAGAAAAAATGCTAATGCAATGAATAAAGAGGAACTAAAAATTTATTTGGGTGCATGGAAATTTTCTTCAGATGAAGCAGAGCAAAGACTGAGCAATGCCTTAAGAGTGGCTTATATGTATACGCTTGTTGGGTATTATTGTGGAGACAGAAAGAGTCAATATTCAAGTTTTGAAAGATATTTTGAAGACGAATATTATAAGCGTGTATCACTTATATTCGGTATTTGGACGAGTCTTGAAGATAAAACGCAAATAGAATATGTTCCATTATATGACAGTTTTCATAATTTACGGGGAATGAGCAAAAGGGACCTTATAGATATTCTTAGAGCAGTTTTAGACAATCCAGATATTGATTTGGATGATAAGATGATGCTAAAAAATCAATTGATTGTTAGTGCGGGGGTGTTTCATACAAATATTTCTGCGGGTGATGCTCCGCTTGAACAGCGCCTTATTAAACCAGCTGTAAATTTTGTTATGCTTCGTGACAAGGCAAAGAATACTCTTGAGGCAGCAAAAACACTTGAGAAAAGTGGACTATATGTAGATTGTGCAAATCGATGTTATTACGCTATGATGGATGCACTCAAGAGTTTATTAGAATTTAGAGGTTTGTTAGCACAGTGGAAAGAAAATGAATTAAAGGAAACAGAAACACACAAATCATTAGAACGTGCCATGAATGATTTAGTGAGCAATGGAGTATTGTCTGCAGATGATGCTACTGATTTTACATTTGTACTTAATGAACGAATGAAATGCGATTATTCCTTATATGTTTTTAAGCAGGCGGATGCTCTTGATTGTATTAGTCGTACTGAAGCATTTTTGAATAAGGTAGAGTTATTGACAGTATAAAATAGTGGCGGTGAAAATGATGGTTTATAGTAGATACTCAAGAGTGAATAAAAAAACATATGATGAATTGAAGGGTTATTTTGAAATTATCTTGGAATTCGATTCGAATGATGATTACCAATGTGTACTATTTAAAATTAACAAACTTGCAATTGAACAAAAAAGGGTGTGGTTCCTCGTTGGAAGCAATGACCAACTGAATTGGGAATGCTTGCAAGTTGCACAAACCAAGGATAATATTCTTACTGAAATATCTGAAGATGTAAACTTTATGCTTTCTTATGATTATTCAAAAATGGTATCAAGAATACCTGCGGATAGGAAGATTAGGAAATCTTCTGCATTTTATGAAAATATCTATGAGATTGATTCAGATTCTGCAAGTAATATTGACGAGCGTCGGAAATACTCTTATAGCAAAATGAAGGAAGAGTATGTCCATTTTCGTATAGGGTTATTAAAAGTGGATGAATATTTAGGTTTGAGTAATTTTGAGAATGAAAACGAAAATGTTTTGAACATGATTGAAATCGCTAAACCGTTGTACGCAGAAGCAATGTTGGCTTACGATATGTTGGCAAAATATTGGAACATGTATAATAGTGGAGTTGATGGTCAAGCGATTATGTGCTTTTTGGAAAAGCAGAGAAACCAAATTATTGAAAATCCTTAGTAGTAAGCCTTTTCGTTTTACTACTAATTTTATTACTAACAGGTAGTAACAACATGCTCAAGTCTGCTCTGATTTGCCACAATCTGTAAATTCAGAGCATATCACAATAACCCCGGAAACCCTTGCAAAATACGCGAAGCAACGAGCGAAGTGTCCCGATATGCTTGCATAATCGGGCATTTTGCGACTGCCGCGACCGAGACGATAGTCGAGGTAGGGCACTTCCGGGGCAAAACAAGGAGAAATAAAACTATGATAAAAATACTTTTCATCTGCCACGGCAACATGCTAACCTTGATTAAAAATACTTGATTTTACAGTGTTTTGGGGATGTTACAGTAGATTTTTACCAACGATTTACCAAAGCTATTTGAGTAGTTGATAAACTACTCAGGATATGTAAAGAGAAGTATTATAATAGAGTCCTAGCAAAGAAAAAATCCGCAATTTAGCGGATTTTTTTAATACATTCATTAATTAAGAGCAATCTGTTAATCTTATCATCATAAAATTCTTTTTGCTGTTCAATCACAGCTTTATCATTATCCTCATAGGCAATTAAATCCATCTGTTGTTTACAATTTAGATAAGAACAAATAGCTTCATTTATTTGTGAATCTTCAAATGTCATGTGTATGCTGCTGGGGATATAGTTGCCATCTTTATCCTTATCAGCAGATATTTTCAATGGGGATTGTTCGTTAAGCTTCATAACTAAAGAAAGAACATCACTAATAGTATTAATATCGTAATCAAGAAATACAGTTACGCTAATGCCAAGAGCTTCTGCTATTTTTTGAAGCTGATCTGGTTTTGGATTTCGTTCACCGCTTTCATATTTCTTTATGGTAGATAAATAAATACCGGACTGTTTTGATAATTCGTCCTGTGTCATATCTTTTAATTTTCTATATTTTTGAATTTTACTTCCAATTGAATGTCTATTATCCATTAATAATCACCTCAAACAAATTGATATGAATATTTTAACACAGAGTTCACAAAAGTGGTACATTATTTTGAAAATATATTGACAACCACAAATGTGGACTATATAATAAAATACGAACAGACCACAAATGAGGACTAACATAAAAAGAATAGATATGTTGAAAATACTTCTTTTGGCGAAGTTCAAGGAATCAAAATTTTGCTATATCATAATCCTGCGAGTTGCAAAGCAGCTCATACAATTGAATAACAATTACAGATATAGTGATAATTCCGGTTCAGATACCTGATGGAAATCAAATATACTTGCGAAGAGTGCTGAAGGATTGAGAAATGAAAGTGGAGCGAGTAAGGGTAGTCAATACTGTTGCGGAAGGATAATAAACTATGAAGGTGTTCAGAGGGAACTTCCTGGCTCTCGAAAAGGCAGTAGAGAGGATAGCATTATTTAATTTAACTTAATGCGTCGTAAACGCATATGCGGCTTATCTGTAATTCCTATGTGTGCAGGCAAATGGGAAAAAAGCACACCTACATGGCATGAGCCGTGTAGAAAGCAGGTAAGTAGTGAATGGAATTAACTTTTAAAGGTGTGGATATAAGCACTGAGGAAAAGTTCGTTAGCTACATTAATTCACTGAACACAGCGATAATGAAGCAAAATGCCATGAATGAAATCAAGCAGGATTTATATGATGTTTCTTATTTGAAAAAGCGTTACCGAAAGATTGTAGCCAGAAATGAGAAAGCATTATTTATGGCAGAGCACGAATGTTTGAAATGTGTTTATTTCCAAAGACTGGCACGAAAATGTCAGGCAAATTGTAAGTGCCTCTTAGAAGAATCTACAGAAGGAGGCGTATTTACATGAAGCTATGCTGGATTGTTGTGTTGGTCGGAATAAGTATCATCCTTGTTTTTCTATATTCATTGGTTGCAGTGTCGTCTAGATCAGAGAGATTTATTGAGCAGCTTATGGAAGAGGGAGGGAGAAAAGATACAGATGTGCAGGATATGGAAGCAATTATTACGGAAGGGAAGGAGAGACAGGAACATGAATAACAAGTTAGAAGTAATCGGCATTGATCA